>ENA-UAYF01001038-UAYF01001038.1-human-gut-metagenome-genome-assembly--contig:-NODE-1038-length-12678-cov-4.770974_pt1 | contig 12678 bp, 6 predicted proteins | sample MGYA00244017_ERZ654600 | MGnify/ENA primary metagenome ERZ654600 (study PRJEB26926, sample SAMN06164490) | human gut metagenome | biome: ENVO:00009003; feature: ENVO:2100002; material: ENVO:00002003... | reverse complement strand
GCTCGGAGATGTGTATAAGAGACAGTACTTGCAGGAAGGGCGCATGCCGAAGAAAGCCGGCGAAATCGCGGTAACCAGGAAATTTATTCGCGATTCGGGCAAGCGTATCGGCAGCCGCCTCACCGTAACCCCCGAATCGGCTTCCTCCGATACTTCCGATACGAACGATACGAACGGTGCGGACGGCACGAATGAAACGAACGGCACGGACGAGGCGCCGAGCTTCCCGACCAAGCTCACCATCGTGGGCGTGGTGCTCGATCCGCAGAACCTGAGCAACCCGGACGGCTACTCCGCCATGACCTCGTTCCGTTCCACCGCCACCACCGACTACACGTTCTTCGCGCCGTCCGATGGCGTGACCGGCACCCTCTACACGTCCGCCACGCTGCTCGTCAAGGGTGCGGCCGCCGAAAGCACGTTCGACGAATCGTACGAAAACACTGTCAAGCAGGTGACCGACCGCATCGACGGCACCGTGAAAACCGACCGCCAGAAGGCCCGTCGGCAGGAACTGCTCGACGCGGGCAACAAGAAGATCGCCGACGCGCGTGCGGAAGCCGACAAGAAGTTCGCGGACGCGCAGTCGCAAATCGACGCGAATCGGCAGCAATTCAACCAGCAGGTCGACCAGATTGTCAGCATGCAGGCGGGCGCGGCAGCTGCGGGAGCTGCGGCAAACGGCGCGAACGCAGGTGCGGCGGCGGCCGCAGGTGCAACTACCCCCCAACTTGACGAAACCACGCGTGAAACAATGCGTGAAACCATCATCGCCGCTAGTCCCGAACTGACGCAAGCCAAGCAGCAGCTCGACCAGGCGCAATCGCAATTGAACGAGCAGAAGGCAAGTACCGAACAAACGCTGAAAACCAAGGAAAACGAGCTGAAAACCAGCATTCCGCAAGTGCGCTGGTATGTGCAGGACCGGCAGTCGCTCGGCGGGTTCAGCGCGCTCAAATCCGACCTCGACTCCATCCAGTCGCTCGGCAACGCGTTCCCGATTGTGTTCCTGCTGGTGGCCGTGATGATGAGCCTGACCGCCATGGCGCGCATGGTCGAAGAGGACCGCTCGCTCATCGGCACGTACGTGGGGCTCGGCTACGGGCGGCTGGCGGTCGCGTCGCGCTACCTGCTGTTCGCGTTGCTCGCCTGCCTCATCGGCGGCGGCCTCGGCCTGATCGCCGGCTTCCTTGGCATTCCTGCGTTCCTGCTGGTCGTATTGCAAGGCATGTATGTGATGCCCGGTCTGCGGCTGGAATACGACTGGCTGTACGGCTCGCTCGGCATCGCGCTGTTCGTGGTCGGTGTGCTCGCCGCCACCATCTACGCGTGTGTGCAGGAAATGAGGCAGACGCCCGCCTCGCTGCTGCGTCCGAAAGCGCCGCGCGCCGGCTCGCGCATTCTGTTGGAACGGATTCGGCCGGTCTGGAATCGCATCGGCTTCCTCGGCAAAGTGACCGCGCGCAACATTTTCCGCTTCAAGTCGCGCCTCATCATGACGGTCGGCGGCGTCGCCGGCTGCACCGCGCTGATCGTCTGCGGCCTGGCCATCAACGACACCGTCGCCGACCTCGGCATCAAGCAATACCGCGACATCTACCAGTACGACCTGATGGTGGTTTCCGACGATTCGGACGCGTCGGCGATGCGCACGAAAGTCGCGTCAGACGGGCGCGTCACGTCATCGCTTGACGTGCGCATAGAGTCGGGCGATTTGACGGTTGCGGGCAGTGGCGACGGTGACAGCGGCAAGGCCGGCAGCAGCGGCAGCGAAAGCATCCAGCTGGTCGCGGTGCCGGAAAAGCATCTGTCCGATTTGGGTGAAATGGTCACGTTGCAGCCGGTCTCGTCCGGCATACTGGGCACGTCCGGCGTCGGCAAAACCGGTTCGCTGAAACTCGATGGCGATGGCGTGATCGTCGCGCAGTCGGCGGCAAGCGCGCTGGGCGTCAAGGCCGGTTCCAAGGTGCGACTGACCAACGGCGACGGCGTGCAGGCGACGGCGAAGGTGAGCGCGGTGAATCGCAACCTCATCGGCTCGGATGTGTATGTAAGCGAAACCTACTACGCCAAGCTTTTCGACTCGAAAGACGCGAAGAACACCAAGAATTCCAAGAGTTCCGAGGATTCCGAGGCTCTGACGTGGAACGCCATGCTCGCCAAGCTTTCCGGCTCCGACACTTCGCAAACCGACTATGCGGAATCGCTCGAAGAGGACAGTTCGGTGATGAAGGCCGTAAGCTGCGCGCACATGGCCGACAGCTTCAAATTCGACCTCATGGGCGCGGTGGTGGCGCTGATCGTGGCGCTCGCCGGCGGTCTGGCGCTTGTGGTGCTGTTCACGCTCGCCAATACGAATGTGTCGGAACGCGTGCGCGAGATGGCCACGCTCAAGGTGCTTGGCTTCTTCGATCGCGAAGTGCACCATTACGTGAACCGCGAGATGATGATCCTCACCGTCATGGGTGTGATACTGGGCCTGCCGCTCGGCCGGCTCGTCGGCGGCATGCTGACGATGGCGCTCAACATGCCCTCGTTGTATTTCGAGGTGGAGGTCAAGCCGCTGAGCTACGTGATCGCGGCCGTGGCGACCATGGCCTTCGCGCTGCTCGTGCAGCTGTTCGTCAACCCCGTCCTCGACCGCATCGACCCCATCAGCTCCCTCAAGTCCGTGGAGTAGCGCCCCTCCGAAGCCCTCTCAGTTCTTCGGGTAGCGGTAGCTGTGTGGCAGTTGCGTAGTGAGCTGCGGGTCCAGGCCGAGTTCCTTGAGTTGGCGGTCGATTTCGAGGCGCGCACGTTCCACAAGTTCGGCGCGCCGGCTGTCCAAACCGTTCAGCCCCTCCTGCTTTTCCAGCGATTCCAACGTTTCCGCCAAACGCTTGAGCCGGTCCTGATGGTGCAGCAGCGCACGTACCTGCGCATGTTCGCGTACGATCGTCCGCCAATCGGATGGCGTGTGCGCAATCTCCCGAACCGCGGTGACCGGATGCACGTCGGCCACCTGATATGTGATCGAGCCAAGCAGCGGCATCAGGAACACTGTAATCGCGCCGGCTGCGACCAGTGTTGACGCGGTGTCGCTTTGCATGGTGCCGACCTTCACCGCCAGCGACGTGACGGCGACGATGATCGGCAGCGCGGTCGTGCAATACAGCGCTACGGTGACGCGGTGATGCGATGACAGCGGATTCTCGCGTTTGTCGAGCGATAGCGCAAGATATACGGGCACCGCGCGAATCAGCATGAGCATGACGATGAACGCGACGAGCAGTGCGGGCCGTCCTGCCACGGCGCGCACGTTGATCGCGGCGCCTGACACCACGAAGAACACAGGAATAAGGAAGCCGTAGCCGACGCCTTCCAGTTTCATTTCCAGCGACTTGCTGCCGTCGGGGATGATGTAACGCAGGATGAAGCCTGCGGCGAACGCGCCGAGCACCGCGTCAAGTTCGAACAGTGCGGAAATGGTGACAAGGAAGATGAGCAGGAATGTGGTCAGTCGCATGAGCGTTTGCGATGACGTGTTCGCGTTTTCCGTAAGGAAACGGTACAGGCGATGGCCGGTTTTCAGTGCTTTCGTAGGTAGCATCGCGCACAGTAGGCAGATGGCGAGGAACGCGCCGAGCACGAGCATGGTCTGCCAGCCGGTTCGGGTGGATAGCAGGATGGCCATGGCGAGGATTGGGCCGAGTTCGCCCCACGTTCCGTACGAGATGATGGCGTCGCCGATGGGGGTGCCTTCGAGGCTGCGTTCCTTGAGAATCGGCATGAGCGTGCCGAGAGCGGTGGTGGTAAGTGCGATTACCGTGGCGATGCCGTTGATGCCTTGCTTGGTGAAGAACGGAAGGAATGTCACAACCAGCCAGGCGAGGCCTAGCGTGATTCCCCATGTAAGCAGTCCGACTTTGCCTTGATGTCCGGCGAGTCGTTTGGGGTCGATTTCGTAGCCGGCGAGCAGGAACAGGAACGCCATGCCGAGCTCGTTCAAGAGTTTCACGGCGTCGTTTACTTCGATTATGCCCAGTCCGTACGGGCCGAGTGCGGCTCCGGCGGCGAGCAGCAGTACGGTTTGTGGAATGAACCTTCCCGGAATCAGCTGCGCCACAATCGGGCTGACGGCCGCCACCGCCATGATGATGGTCAGGGAAACAAGCTCTTGCGTCATACCGTCGAGCCTAGTGAGCCATTGTGACCGGAGGTTGAAGAATGTGATTTCCGCTATCTGTGGCAGGTTTCTTCGGGGAAACCGACCTAGGGGGCATGATTCCTACCCCCTAGGTCTGGATTTGCTCAAGGAACCTGCCACACATAACGCAAATCGTTTTCTTGTGAAGGGCGAATCTGCCGCATATAGCACGTTTCACGACATTAAGGGGGTCGGTCGCGTTTGCGAGGCGGCCAACCCCCGGTTCTCGTCCGCCGCGCGCGCACCGCCCGCCCGCCAAATGCTATCTAGCTTATAGATGGCGGGTGGTTCGCCCCATTTGCCAGTTCGGGGGTATAAATCATACCCCCGAACCGCCTATTCTCGTCTAGCACCCGCCATCTATAAGCGAGATACCTTTCCGCAAAGCCCCAAATCCGCCATCTATAAGCCAGATAGACCCATCAGTTTGACCATGGATAGACTCGGTTAGAGATGCTCTTGGCAAAAATGCCAATTTCGGCCTCCTGCAAAGGGTTTTGATGGGTCTAACCCATGATTTACATAAAACCTAACCCACGATTTGCATAAAACGTGGTTCGCTCAGAGCTGTGGCCGGAAAGACCGCCTAGGTCCGACCGATGCTATCGGAATCGTCAGGGAAGAAGGCACGCGGGCGGAGTGCAATATAATGTTCCCTATGGCTGGCAGTTCAAGGGGGTAAGACTGATGGCAGTTTTTCCGCATGGGAGCGCGCGCGGCGGGTCGAGAAGCGACGGTCCGCAGCAAATTAAGGACTTACGCGCCGACGATTTTTATGGCGATTCGCACGATGGCAACGACGGCTCGCGCGGTTCGCACGACACCACGCGCAACACGCGCACCTACGTTCCGCCGACGTTCGCCGAGGCGACCGATGTGTCCGAAGAGATTCGCGAGCGTCGCGCGGATCGCAACAAGTCCATTGCCATGCGCGTGCTTGCGGCGGTGCTGATTTTCTCCGCAATCGGCATTGGTCTTTTCCCGAAAGTGCTGCAATACCAGTCCGCGCAAAAGCTGGCGAGCACGTCCGCCCGTTCCGAGCAGAGCGTCGCGGGCTGGCCGTATCCGCAGGCCGACGAGGCATTCGCCGCAGCTGGGGCGTACAACAAGCGTCTCGCCGAATCGGGGCAGCCGGTGATTGGCGAGGCTGAGGATCCGCTCGCCGAGTTGTACAACAACAATCAGTCCGACTCCGGCGACGGTTCCGGTTCCAGCTCGACGGGCGCAGGCGCCACTGGCGATGGTAACAAGGATTCCGCTAGCTCCAAAGACGCGGAATACCAGCGTTTGCTGGATACTGGCGATGGCGTGATGGGTTCCATCCGCATTCCAAAGATTTCTGTGAATTTGCCGATCTACCATGGCACGTCGGAGCAGACGCTTGCGTCCGGTGCGGGGCATTTGTATGGCAGTAGTCTGCCGGTGGGTGGCAAGGATACGCATGCGGTGATTACCGGACATCGGGGTTTGGTTGAAGCCTCAATGTTTACGCGTTTGGATGAGATGCGGGTTGGTGATTACTTCTATATCGATGTGATGGGCCATACGCTTGGCTATATGGTGGATCGTATTACCGAAATCGAACCTAACGACACATCGCAATTGAAGATTACCTCTGGCGAGGATCGGGTCACGTTGATGACATGCACTCCGTACGGTGTGAATACGCATCGTCTGTTGGTTTCGGCATTACGTTCCGCCATTCCCGAAGAGATTCCCGCGGAGGATGATGCGGCAAAAGATGTGCGTGTGATTGCGGGCGTGGTGTCAGCTGCCACGTTGCTGGTCGGTTTGTTGTTGGTTTGGCTGCTCCGCTGTCCGTGGTATGTCCGTAGGCATGCCGCTTGGTGGCCAAAGCGCAACTAGGGGTTGATGGCGTTAATGTTGCACTTGACAGATGCTTTTTTGTCGGGGAAAATTCTGAAAGAGGCATGACAACGTTTGCTTATAGTTTTTGCATCGCGATTTACGGGGGCAAGAATACTCTAGAATCGCGATGATATGTGCGATTTCAAGGAAAGTATATCCCCTTGATTACCTCGTTGGGAGGGTATGTATCCCTCTGTTTTTCTCCTTAAGGTTTAGGCAACGAAGCGATTGTCGGACGGTATGTGAAGCGAAGACGCATCAAATATACCGGTCGAAGGAGGAAGGTATTTCCCCGATCGCTTAACGGTACAAGGGGGTAGGCGTATGAGACACGTCTTTGAGCGAAACAGGGCGAGGGGCACAGGTCTGTTCACGCGTCGTGTCATTGCGGCCGTCGCGACGGTCGCAATGCTCGCCGGCGTGGGGTGCGTCACTGCTTCGTCAGCGGCGGCGGAAGATGCCACGGGAGCCTTGGAACAACAAATCGAGCAGCCGGTATTGCAAGAATCTGGGCAAGAGGATTCACAGCCGGTGGAACAAAATTTGATGGTGGGAGAAGAGCAGCCGTCAGAGCAAGAGCAGCCGTCAGATCAAGAGGCTTACCAGCAAGTCGAACAAGAAACGGAACAAGAAACGGAAGAAGAGACTGAGCAGTGGGTTGAGCAGGAGGTTGAACAACAATCTGAACAACAATCTGAACAACCTGATGAGCAGCCAGTTACGTTGTCCGCTCAACCGATTGCGCGAGCAAATCGGGCGCAGTCGGTTGCGCAGAACGAGACCGGTTCCCAGTTGGGCGCTCCGGAGAAGCATAAGCGCATCAAGAAGAACGATAATGGCAGTTACACCGTGAACGTGGATGTGAAGGGCGCTTCCAGCACCACCACGGTCACCACCACCCAGCCGATCGACTTCACGCTGGTGCTGGATGTGTCCGGTTCGATGGACGATCCGATGAGTAAGACGGATCGGACCAAGCGGTTAGACGCACTGAAAGAAGCGGTTAAAGCATTTCTTGATGAAGCCGCGAATACTAATACGGAGGCCGGTTCCGAACTGGTTCGCGTTGGACTGGTGAAGTTCGCCGGCGATAAAACGGACAAAATCGGGGATGACATGTACCGAAGTGGTGGGTACACCTACAACTACTCCCAAATCGTTAGCAATCTGACTGCGGATATGAACGGTCTGAAGAACAAAGTCAGCAAACTCAAAGCCGCTGGCGCCACCCGCGCCGACAATGGATTCAATCGTGCGGTCAAGGTGATGGGCAGTGCTAGTGCTCGAACCGATGCGAAGAAGGTCGTTATCTTTTTCGCGGATGGTTCGCCTACATCGTCTAGTGGCTTCGAGGGTAAAGTGGCAAATAAGGCCGTCGAAGCTGCCAAGGAATTGAAAGATGGTGGCGCCACGGTGTATTCCATCGGCATCTTCGCCAGTGCCAACCCGTCCTCGCTCTCCAGCAACGAGAACCAGTTCATGCATGCGGTGTCCAGCAATTTCCCAAAGGCAACGAAATACAACCAGCGCGGTGAAGGGAATATCGAAGCCGGCTATTATAAAAGCGCGACGAACGCTTCGGAGCTGAATACCATCTTCGACGAGATTGAAAAAAGTGAGACTACCACGTCCGCATACACCAAGGTGACCATGGAGGACACGCTCTCCGGCTATGTCGAGCTTGCGGATAGCAACTACAAGGTCGTTGCCAAGGATGCTTCCGGCAAGGTGGTCTCCTTGACTAAGAATGTCGATTACACCTTGACGTATGACGCGAGCACGAAGAAATTCACGGTCGCATTCCTGAAGCCTCTGGTCAACAACGTGACATACACGCTGGAATACAACGTGAAACCCACGCAGAAAGCGTATGACGAGTATGCCGCCAACCTGAACGCCGGTAAGGATGGATATGACGGCGTAAAGGGTAACGCGAACACCGATCTGCCGGGAAACGCCACGTCCTCGAACCAGCCGGGTTTCCATACGAACGATTCCGCGTGCCTGGCGTACTCGGCCGATGGCGTGGATCATGCATGCGGCGGCAATCCGTATCCGCATCCGGTGATCCAGGTGGTTTCCTCGACGCTGCATATCGAAAAGCAGTGGAGTGGAGACGGTGACAAGCCGGAAAGCATCACGGTGGATATCAAACAGGGCAACGATACCTATAAGACGGTCACGCTGAAGCGTGACGATAGCGGCAAATGGTCCACCGACGTGATTATTCCGGCAGGCGCCCAAAAGACGTACACGGTGACGGAAGTCGAACCGGACAGCCACTTGTGGAAGGCTTCCTACCAGCACAAGGTCGGCGATGGAAATCTTGTTGACGGCAATGCGGTGACGGTGCCGGAATCCACGGCATCGCAGGAAGCCACGGTGATCATCACCAACACGTTGAAGCAGACCATGCTGACGCATGCGATTGGCGTGCAGAAGGAGCTGAAGGGCCGCGATTGGAAGGATTCCGACGAGTTCACTTTCAAGCTGAAGGCAGACGATTCCAATCCAGACGCGCCGATGCCAGCTTCCTGCAAGAACCAGTCGGCGTGCACGGTGACGGTGAAACGCGATTCGTCTGACGATCACGTTGCTTACTTCGGCGACATCACGTATGACGCAGGTGAAGCCGAGTACACATATCTTGTGACGGAGAACGCTGGTAATGCTTCCGCAATGTATTACTCGCAGGCGGAATACCGGGTGGTCGTGTCCGTGATGAAAGACGGAACGTCCGGTGAATGGAAGGCCGTTGTCGAATCCGTGACCCAGCTGAAAACCGATTATGGTGCCGCTGGTTCGAATTGGGACGAGACCCAGCCAATGCTGTTCACCAACCAATACATTTCGGCATCGTCACTGCCATTGACGGGCCGCATGGGTGCGGAACGATGGTGGCAGATTGCGGCCGGCGGAGTTGGCGTGCTGGCATTGCTCGCCGTCGCTGCGGCCGACCAGTGGAGACGTAAGAAGCGGCTCAGCTGAATAACACAGGATTTGCGGATCGCGGGGGCATGTTGGGTTCCCGCCTCCCGCGATTGCAGAACACAGTAACCAACAATTAGGAAGAGGAGATTCTCATGAAGATGAGGAAGCTTTTCGCAGGGCTGGCCGCCGCGGCAACGTTGCTGAGCGGCATGGCCATCGGCGTCGCCGCCGCACAGGCTGATGATGCTCCATTGCTGCAAGTTAACCACGCACAGGAAGACCATACGTACACGCCATACAAGTTTGCCACGTTCGAGAATCCTGGCAATGGCTCGGTCGAAGTGAAAACGGTTGACGCATGGAAGGGAGCTGTGACCACCGCTGCTGACGCGGCTGATGGAAGTCACAACGGCATCCCGACAGAGTACAAGGATAATCCAGCCGCCTATGTGGCGACGTTCACTGCGGATCAGCTCCGTGTCTTCGCCAAGACCTTGGCTGGAATTACTCCGCCGGCAGGACCTGATGGTACTGGCCTGACCGTAACCAAGGAGCAGGCAAATACGAGCCAGGCGGTCAATGTGAACGGAGAAGGCTGGTATCTGGTGAAGGATACGTTCACCAAGGCTGGCGAAACGACTGCGACGTCGGGAACTCCGGCTGTGGTGGCCACCACCGTCAATGGACTGTCCAATCTGAGGATTGCTGCCGATGCGACGACCGGTCAGGGCAACATCACGACTGAAGGCCAGTTCAACGCGAAGAACGCGAATCCGACCGACGAGCCGCTCAAATTCGCCCGGATGAATGACGTGGATGTGAACGGTCAGAGCGTAAAGGTGGGCGACACCGTGGACTTCACTGTGGCCGCGGAGGTTCCTCATGCTGCGGCTGGCTGGGATGCGTACCCCTTTACCATTACCGATATCGCGTCCAAAGGTTTGCAGATTGCGGCAAAGAGTGCCTTCACGGTCCAGTTCGGAGATCATACTACTGTGGATCCCGATCTGTACACGATAACGCAGGAAGGCAATGCTCAATCCGGCACCACCACGACCATCTATTTTGCCGATGCCACAACGCTGGCCGGTAGGACGATCGTCGTGTCGTACCAGGGCACCGTCACTAAGGATGCGTTGGATGGCTTGAGCGGCAGTGTGGACAACAAGGCCACAATCACCACCAAGGATGGTACCAGCGGTGAAGGCAAGACTGTCCTTAAGACCTACGGTTTCCAGTTCACGAAGATTGGCAAGGAAGGGAATGAGGCCAAGCCTCTAGCCGGCGCCAAGTTCGTTGTCAAGAATGCGGAGGGCAAGTTCCTTAAGCAGGCTGAGGACGGTGCGTGGTCGTTTGTTTCCGATCAGAATGATGCCAAGACGTTCACTACTGAGAATGATGGTTTGGTGAAGGTCGCGGGTCTTGCGGCAGGAACCTACACGGTTGTGGAGACTCAGGCTCCGACCGATTACGCCCAGAACTTCAGGGTCACTTTCAATGTGGAGATCACAGATGAAGGTCTCATCACCTTCGAGCCGGATGCCCTTCGCCAGGTCCAACCGAACAATAACACCACTGCGAATGCCACCGCTACCGTGCTGAACGTGAAGAATGTCACTCAGCTGCCGCTGACTGGTGCTGCGGGAACCGTGCTGTTCACGGTCGTGGCGCTGCTGGTGGGTGGCGCTGGCGTGGCTGTGGCGGTCAAGAGTCGTCGCCGCACGTACTGAGCGCATGCGTTCGGTGTGAGTGAGTTGTGAATTGACTCACTCACAATAAAAGTCAATGCGGGCGGTTGTGGATATTCCATAATCGCCCGCATTGACGTGTGACCGACCGGTTGAAGTGATATACGGTCAGCAATATTTGAAAAGCTGCTTGTGAGAAGTCGGATATACACTTGCTTCATCACGGGGCATAGCAAAGGGGGTAAAACGATGCGCGGTGGAGGATCATTCAGCATGGACGAGCTCCAAATGTTGCGGGATCTGCCGGCGGTGGCCAACGTATCGAAAGACCGCATCACGTACTCCAACGCTTTCAAACAGGTGTGTGTCATACGGTATCTTGCGGGGGAATCGCCGACCAAAATCTTCCGCGAGGCGGGATTGCCGCCGGAACTGATTGGGTATAAACGTATAGAACGAAGTGTGGCGCGTTGGAAGGCTGCCGTCCTCAAATCCGTGAGTGGTAGCAGTAACATGAGTAACGGCGAAATCATTACGGAGCTCGTCAACCTGTATGTTCATGCGGTGACGCGCAAGGAGAAACTCGACGACCTCGCAGGAATCGCCAATCCCGATAAGGCGAACATTGGAAATGCTCCGCATCCGCTGGACGGGGCGAACGTGTCGGGGGGGGTATATATCCGCTGACGTGCCCGTCCCATCCGATGCGGCTGCCATCGCCGTGCCGCCTGCACCTCTCAGCGCGAGCAGCGGCCTTGACAGCGAGACGGCGCTTGTCATCATCAAACAACAGGCTCGGCGCATCGACGAGCTGGAACGCGAAAACGAATCGCTCCGTGGCAAGCTGAAAACCTTGGCAAGCTGACTCCACCCGTCGCAAAGCGTTTTTTGGAAAAGATGCGAATCTGCCACATATAGCGCATTTCGCGGTGCGAACAACGGCGGAGATTGTGCGGTTGGCGCGGTAGGGTGTGAACATTATGACTTTTGGGAATACGAAAACCGGAAAAACTGGTACAAGCACGTCCGAAGCGACGGAAACCGCGCAAATCAAATCCATCGAAAGCCTCGACAAAGACAACGACATGGAACGCGGCCTGAAAAACCGCCACGTCCAATTCATCGCCATCGGCGGCACCATCGGCACCGGCCTGTTCCTCGGCTCCGGCAAGTCGATCGCGCTGACCGGACCGAGCATCATCCTCGTGTACATCGGCGTGGGCCTCATCATGTTCCTGCTCATGCGCGCCATCGGCGAAATGATGTACAGCGACCCAAGCCAGCACACCTTCATCAACTTCATCACGCGCTATCTCGGCCGCGGGTGGGGCAAGTTCGCCGGCTGGACGTACTGGATCGTGCTCATTCTGACCGGCATGACCGAAATCACAGCCGTCAGCACGTATTTCGTCACGTTCTTCGGTACGTTCGGCATAGACCTCAACGCGTGGAAATGGCTTATCGAACTGTGCTTCCTCGTGGCGCTCACCGGCATCAATCTCATTGCCGTGAAAGTGTTCGGCGAGGCGGAATTCTGGTTCTCCATGATCAAAATCACGCTGATTGTGGGTCTGATTGTCACCGCCGTGGTGATGCTGTTCCTCGGTTTCAGCTACCCGGCCACGCATATCGAAGGCGTGGACGGCACGGTCTCCGGTGCCACTGTGAGCCTTACGAACATTACCGACGGCTTCCAGCTTGCGCCGAATGGCTGGATGAACTTCTTCATGAGCTTCCAGATGGTGTTCTTCGCCTACCAGCTCATCGAATTCGTGGGTGTGACCGTGTCCGAAACCCAGAACCCGCGCAAAGTGCTGCCGAAAGCCGTCAACGAGCTGATCATGCGCATCCTCATCTTCTACGTGGGCGCGCTCGTGGCCATCATGGCCATCGTGCCGTGGCGCAACTTCCACCAGAACGCGGACGGCTCGTTCGGCTCCCCGTTCATCATGGTGTTCAAATACGCTGGGCTCGACTGGGCCGCCGCGCTCGTGTTCTTCGTGG
>ENA-UAYF01001036-UAYF01001036.1-human-gut-metagenome-genome-assembly--contig:-NODE-1036-length-12718-cov-6.923636_pt1 | contig 12718 bp, 9 predicted proteins | sample MGYA00244017_ERZ654600 | MGnify/ENA primary metagenome ERZ654600 (study PRJEB26926, sample SAMN06164490) | human gut metagenome | biome: ENVO:00009003; feature: ENVO:2100002; material: ENVO:00002003... | reverse complement strand
TTCCAAAGGGCGATCGGAAAGCCCTTTGGTCGCCTCCGCAGAGGCGAAATCTCTGCGTTACCTAGCCGCCTTCGCAAAAGCATCCCGCAGCCCAACCGTGCGGTTGAACACCGGCAGCTCCGCCGTGGAATCCGGATCCTTGCAGAAATAGCCCGTGCGCAGGAACTGCAATGCCGTTCCCGGCGCGCATTCCTTCGCATACGGCTCAATCACGCCGCGCACCACCGTCAGGCTATGCTGATTCAGCTTCTTCAGGAAGTCATAATCCGCACGGGACAGATTCGCGTCCGCTTCCTCTGCCTCTTCGGTTTCTTCCGCATCCACCGCATCCTCGGCAGTCGGCTCGGCTTCGTCCTCCAGCGCGCTGTCATCCGCCAGCAGCGGATCGTAGAGACGCGCCTCAAACGGCACAGCGTCCGCCGCGCTCACCCAATGCAGCGTCTTGCCCTTAATCTTGCGGTCAGCGCCCGCGCTGCCGGACAAGCTGTCCATGTCCACCGTGCAGTACACTTCGGTGACGTTGCCATTCTCGTCCTTCTTGCAGCCCTCGCACTTGACGATGTACGCCCCGTTCAGGCGCACCTCGAAGCCGGGGTACATGCGCTGGAATTTCTTCGCAGGCACTTCCATGAAGTCGTCCTGCTCGATGTACAGTTCTTTGCCGAACGTGACTGTGTGGCTGCCCATTTCGGGGTGCTTCGGGTGATTTTCGACCGTCAGCGTGAGCGTCTTGTCAGCGTCCCAGTTCGTCAGCACCACCTTGAGCGGGTGCAGCACCGCCATCACACGCGCAGCCTTTTCGCCCAGATCATCACGGATGCAAGCATCCAGCAGCGCGGTATCCACGGTGGAATCCGCCTTGCTCAAGCCGATGCGGCTGACGAAATCGCGAATCGCAGCGGCAGTGCAGCCGCGGCGGCGCAGACCCGACAGCGTGGGCATACGCGGGTCATCCCAGCCTTTGACGTAGCCGCCCATGACCAGCGCGCGCAGCTTGCGCTTGCTCATCACGGTGCGGGTCATGTTCAGGCGGGCGAACTCAATCTGGCGAGGACGTGCCGGCAGCATGGACTGGCTGTGCTCCACCACCCAGTCATACAGCGGGCGGTGAATTTCGTATTCCAGTGAGCAGAGGGAGTGGCTGATGCCTTCCAGCGCATCGCCAATCGGGTGCGCGAAGTCGTACATCGGGTAGATGCACCACTTCTTGCCCGTGCGCCAGTGCTCCTTGTAGAGGATGCGGTACATGGTGGGGTCGCGCATAACGATGTTGGGCGACGCCATGTCAATCTTGGCGCGCAGGGTGTACTGTCCCTCGGCAAATTCGCCCGCGCGCATCCGGCGGAACAGGTCAAGGCTCTCTTCGGCGGGACGGTCGCGCCACGGCGAATTCTTGCCGGGTTTGGTCAGCGTGCCGCGGTATTCGCGCATCTGCTCCTTGTTCAGCTCGTCCACATACGCCAGACCGCGCCGAATCCAGTCCTCCGCGATTTCGTAGCACTTATCGTAATAATCAGAAGCGTAATACAGACCGCCCGTCCAGTCAAAACCCAGCCAGTGAATGTCGTTCTTGATGGCTTCGACAAACTCGGTGTCTTCCTTCGCGGGGTTCGTATCGTCAAAGCGCAGGTTGCACTTGCCGCCGAATTTCTCCGCCGTCAGGAAGTCCGTAATCAGCGCCTTGCAGTGGCCAATGTGCATATAGCCGTTGGGTTCGGGAGGAAACCGCGTATGCACTTGCGTGTAGCGACCATCCTTCAAATCCTGTTCGACGGCCTCCCAGACAAAATTACTGCGAGTCGTTGCTTCTTCCATAGAATCGTTTCCTCCTTCTCCATTCTATACCATTTCCAGAATCAAAAAGGCGCAAGCAGGCGGCGCTGACGAATCTGGAAGTAGTATCACCCGAGAAAATATGATACCGGGTATTGCACCATTATAACGGCATTCCCCCGAAATTACAAGGGTTCGCGGAAAAAATCGAGTATTTTGCTGGGGTTTCGCCGGAATCATACCTGAATTTGATTTTTCCCAGCCGCATTTTTTCCTTTTCTTCACCTGTACAGCAGAAAAACTTGCATTCCCCCGCATTCTGTGCTATATTGACGCGGAATCCAATAAGTTAATCGGAGTGAACTGCCATGCCGAATTTTTCGCTTTCTGACGCGGTGTTTGAAAATGCCGCCGCCAAGTACCCGACCCCCTTCCACCTCTACGACGAAGCCGGAATCCGCCGCAATGCCCGCACGCTGAAGCAGGCATTTGCGTGGTGCGAAGATTTTGAGGAGTATTTCGCCATCAAGGCCCTGCCGAACCCCGCTATCCTCCGCATTCTGAAGGAAGAGGGCTGCGGCGTGGACTGCTCCAGCGACACGGAATTGATGCTCGCGGACGCCTGCGGATTCTCCGGGCGGGACATCATGTTCTCCGCCAACGCCATGCCCTACCATGAGTTCGACGATGCCCGCCGTCTCGGCGCGTTCGTCAACCTCGACGACATTACCCACATTGACATTCTCCGTCAGCACGGCGGCATTCCCGAAACCATCTGCTGCCGCTACAACCCCGGCGGAGACTTCAAAATCGGCAACGAAATCATGGGCAATCCAGGCGACGCGAAGTACGGCTTCACCTATGCCCAATTGCAGGAGGGCTTGAAGCGCCTGAAAGAACTTGGCGCAAAACGTTTCGGACTGCATGCGTTCCTGTCCTCCAACAATACGGACGACAACTACTACCCCGCGCTGGCGAAGATTCTCTTCACCTGCGGCCGCGACCTCGCCGCCGAAACCGGCTTGGAGCTGGCGTTCATCAACCTCTCCGGCGGCATCGGCATCCCCTACCGCCCCGACCAGCCCGCGACAGATGTACTCGCTGTCGGCGAAGGCGTCCGCAAGGTATACGAGGAAATCTTCCCGAACGGCGGCGTCGCGCTGAAAACCGAACTCGGCCGCTGGATGACCGGCAACATGGGCTGGCTTGTCACGCGCGTGATTCACGAGAAGCACACCTACAAGGACTACATCGGCGTGGATGCCTGCGCCGCGAACCTCATGCGCCCCGCGATGTACGGCGCGTACCACCACATCACCGTCTGCGGAAAGGAAAGCCTGCCGCATGACCACATCTATGACGTCGTCGGCAGCCTGTGCGAAAATAACGATAAGTTCGCCATCGACCGCGCCCTGCCGGAAATCAAGATCGGTGACCTGCTGGTAATTCATGACACCGGTGCGCACGGTCATGCGATGGGGTATAATTATAATGGTCGTCTGCGGTCGGCAGAGGTGCTGTATACGCAGGAGGGCGGCTATAAGCTGATTCGCCGCGCGGAGACGGCGCAGGATTATTTTGCGACGCTGGATATGGATGAATGCGCGGCGAAACTGGGCTTGACGCCGAAAAAATAAACACGCGGGCAAAACATCCAGTACACAAACTAAAAAACCTTCCAACACAGCTCAATCAGCATCCGAAGGGGTGCCGAAGGAGTCCAGAGGGCGATCGGAAAGCCCTCTGGAAGCATGCCAATGACCAGTATGGAGTGAAAACCATTAGTCCCCGGAAGTCATGCTTCCTAAGACATAAAGCAACGGGCAGGACGTGAAAATGCGTCCTGCCCGTTCTTCATGTATTACTTCGTCAGCTGGTTGACCGCATCGACAACCGCCTGAGAGGTCAGCGTCGCGCCCGTCACCGCATCAATATCCACACCCAGCGTCAGCGGCGCACTCTTGCCGATGAACTGGCTCGTGAACGCTTCGTCGGCACACTTGCCGCCCAGCGCGTAGAATTCGCCGGAAGCATCCACCGTCAGCGCCGTGATGACATGATTCTTGTCAATTTCCACCGTCACGACCACGCCCTTGTGCCAGCCATTGACCGTCGCGGACAGCGCCTTCGCGGGCGCTTCCGCATACAGGCTATTCACCGCGTCTACGACCGCCTGAGACGTAATCGTCGCGCTTGCCACCGCGTCAATGCCTTCGCCCAGCGTCAGCGGCGCGCTCTTGCCGATGAACTGGCTCGTGAACGCTTCCTCCGCGCACTTCTGACCCAGACCGGGCGTCTGCGTGGACGCATCCACCGTCAGGGAGGTAATTACACCGTTTTCGTCCGTCACGTTCACCGTGATTTCGTTGCCATCGTAGCCCGCAGCCGTTGCCGTCTTGACTTCCGCAGTCTGCGCAGCGGGTTCTTCCGTCGCAGCAGGCGCTTCCGTCGGCTCTTCCACGGGTTCAGCCGCTGCATACAGGCTGTTCACCGCGTCTACAACCGCCTGAGACGTAATCGTCGCGCTTGCCACCGCATCAATGCCGTCGCCCAGCGTCAGCGGCGCGCTCTTGCCAATGAGCTGGCTCGTGAACGCTTCCTCCGCGCACTTCTGACCCAGACCCGGCGTCTGCGTGGACGCATCCACCGTCAGGGAGGTAATCACACCATTGTCGTCCGTCACGTTCACCGTGATTTCCGCGCCGTCAAAGCCCGCAATCTTAGCGGTCTTGACTTCCGCAGTCTGCGCAGCGGGTTCTTCCGTCGCGGCAGGGGCTTCCGTCGGTTCTTCCACAGGTTCAGCCGCTGCATACAGGCTGTTCACCGCGTCTACAACCGCCTGAGACGTAATCGTCGCGCTTGCCACCGCGTCAATGCCTTCGCCCAGCGTCAGCGGTGCGCTCTTGCCAACAAACTGGCTCGTGAACGCTTCCTCCGCGCACTTCTGACCGAAGCCCGCCGTCTGGCTGGACGCATCCACCACCAGTACCGTAATCACACCGTTCTCGTCTGTCACCTGCACCGTGATGTCCGCGCCGCCGAAGCCCGCAATCGTCGCGGTCTTCGCGTTTTCCAGCACCATGGGCGCTTCCGTCGCAGCAGGTGCTTCCGTCGCCACAGGTTCGAGATCCTCCGCCGCCATCGCGGGCGAAGTCAGCGCCGCGTTGATGGCCTCCACCGCTGCCGTAGAGGTGACAGTCGCGCCGGTCAGCCCATCCACATTTTCATTCAGGGTAAACGGGCCGTTCTTGCCGATGAACTGCGCCGTGAACTCTTCGTCCGCGCAGCGCGTGCCGAAGCCGGGCGTCTGCGTGGAAGCGTCGATAACCAGCGCCGCAATCGTGCCGTCGTCATTCAGCGTCAGGCGCGCCGTCACTTCACCGTTGCCAAAGCCAACAGCCTTGCCCTGATGCACGTCGCCGGTCAGCTCAACCGTCTGCACGGGCTTCTCTTCCTTCACGCCGAACGCCAGCACGTCGCCTTCGACGTCCTTGCCCAGCACATGGCTGATGCACTTCAGCACATCATTGGACGCCGCCAGCACCGCCTTGGAGGTGACGGTCGCGCCGGTAATCGCTTCGATGGTGTCGCCGCCGAACGCGCTCAGGCCAATGAACGCCTCCGCACGAGCCGGTTCTTTCCAACGTGCGCCGAAGCCGTCCGTCTCGGCAAAGTTCGTATCGCCAATCTGGCAGCCGACGATTTTGCCATCCATATCAACGCCCAGCGTCACAGCGACATTGCCGCCGTAGCCCTTGGCGGAGGACACCGCGCAGTAGCCGATGGTCTTGCCGTCCTTCTTCGCTTCCACCAGCGATGTAACATTGCAGCCATCCGGAATGCTCATGGTGCTGAAGGAATCCGCCGTCATGACGCTCTGGAACGCCGCGTTCTGCGCCGCTTCCTCGTGCGCCTTGATGGGACCCGCCGTGATGGCATTCGTCACCGCCAGCAGCAGCGCCGCCGCCAGCGCAATCAGCGCCAGAATCAGGTACGCCGGAAGCTGTTTCCGAGTTGTCTTGGTTTCACTCATGGTTTATTGCCTCCTCCTGAGAACTATGAAAAAGTGAAATTGAAAGCTGATACTATTTCCAGCGGAAAATAGCGTATCATCGCAGGGACGTGTAGCCCCATTGCTTCATCAGGTCGTTCATCATCACCGTGCCGTCGCGCAGAATCATCAGCGCGGGATAGCCGTTCTCCTGCGTGAGCTGGAGCGCCTTCTCGCTGCCGAGGACGATGCACGCTGTCGCCAGTGCGTCCGCGTCCATCGAGCTTTCCGCAATGATGGTTGCCGACGCCAAGTCGGAATCGGACGGCAGCCCCGTCCATGGCGACAGGATGTGATGATACCGCACGCCATCGATGGTAAAGCCGCGCTCGTAGATGCCGCTGGTCACGACGCTGCGGTCGATGACGGATACGACGCCGATAGGGCCGCTGGTCACGGCGCTGCGGTCGATGACAGGAAAGACGCCGATAGGGCTGCTGTTGTTGGGATCGTCCGGATCCTGCACGCCGACGCGGTATGCCGATCCATCCGGCTTCGTCCCAACGGCGTAGACATTGCCGCCGAAATTCAGCATTGCGCCGCTGCACCGCCCACGCACCAGTGCCGCCACTTGGTCTGCAATGTAGCCCTTGGCGATGCCGCCGAGGTCAATTTGCATTCCAGCGGGCAGCGTAACCGTGTTGTTCTCGCCCAGCGTGAGCTGCTCGTCGTCCACCAGCGGCAGGGCGGCGATTCGCTCCTCATCGGTCGGCATACGGTTCGTGCCGCCGGTGAAGTCCCACTGCGCGGTCAGGGGCGCAATCGTGATGGCGAACGCGCCGCCGGTCAAGCGGTTGAGCTTCTTCGCTTCGCTGAGGACGTTCCACGTTTCCGCATCAACGGTCACGGTCTGCCCATGAGCGTTGTTGATGCGGCTGACGTCGCTGCCCTCCACCGTTTTGGAGAGCATGTTCTCGTAACGCTTGCAAGCCGCCCAAATGTCATCCATCAGGGCGTCGTCCGCGCCGTAGAGCGTGATGGTCACAACTGTGTCGAAGTAGAAACCCACGCCCGTTGTTTTTTCTGCCGGGTCAACCGTGGCGGCCGCGGCGGGGGGTGTCGTCGGGGTTTCGCCGCCTGCCTGCTGCGCACTGCATCCGCCCAGCAGCAGCGTCAACGCCATCAGCCCCGAAAGCACCGCTGTTTTTTTCATTCCTTCACCACCAATTCCACACTTACCCGATTGGGCAGACAGATAATGAATTGCTGATTGGGGCGCGTCTCCCAGTTGTCCAGCGTCACTTCGCCCATTTGGACGCACAGCTGATTATGGCATGTTGAGGATGCCATCACTGCGCCGCGCTCGCTGATCTCAATCACGTTGACGCTGCCGTCCTCCTGCGTGACGGTCAATGTCTGCTTCTGCCCCAGCGGCACACGGGCGTACTCCGCGCCATCCACCGTCACGACGATTTCGCCATTTTGCCCCCCGCTCGGACGCAGCAGCGTTACCGCCGCCAGCAATCCGACGGCAAGTGCGACCATCAGCGCAATGACCCAATAGTTCTTCTTATCCATACTGCTCCTTTATCTTGGCATATGAATACATTGTGAATTATACCACGAACTCCATGCCGCGTCAATGTCAAGTTTTCGCGATTGAAGCATTTCGCGATTCAGTTGACTTTGCTTTCATACTTATATGCGCGTGCAGCGCAGGGATTTCGCCTCTGCGGAGGCAAAAATCCCGTTTCAAATCCCTCAATTTTGTGGTATAATGATTCCAGCAGACTTCTGCAAAATGCACGTTAAACCAACGATTAGGAGGATTTTTACCATGGCTAAGGAACTTAAGGGCACGAAAACCGAACAAAACCTGCTGGAAGCCTTCGCGGGAGAATCTATGGCGCGCAATAAGTACACCTACTTCGCATCGAAGGCACGCAAGGACGGCTATGTGCAGATTGCCGAACTCTTCGAGGCAACCGCGGCGAACGAGAAGGAACACGCCAAAATGTGGTTCAAGCTGCTGGAGGGCGGCGAAATCAAGGATACCGCAGCGAACCTGCTGCACGCAGCCGAGGGCGAGAACGCCGAGTGGACAGACATGTACGTCCGCATGGCAGAGGAAGCGGACGCCGAGGGTTTCCCGGCGATTGCGCATAAATTCCGCATGGTCGCCGCCATCGAGAAGGCGCATGAGGAACGCTATCGCCGCCTGCTGGCGAACGTGGAAAATGACCTTGTGTTCTCCAAGGACGGCGACGTGATTTGGGAATGCGCGAACTGCGGCCATATCGTTGTGGGCAAGAAAGCGCCGGAAATCTGCCCGGTGTGCGCGCATCCGCAGAGCTACTTCATGGTCAAGGCGGAAAACTACTGATACTGCTGATTTCTGATAGCAAGCACCCCTCCTTCGGCAAATCACCGAAAGAGGGGTGCATTTTGTACCTCGATCACTGCGCGAAAGTTTCAGCTGACGTTCGTCTCCCTCAATAAACACGCGGGCATAGCCTGAAAGCGTCACCAACTGAATCGCGCGAAAGGGAGTCCAGAGGCAGCGCCTCTGGTTACTTCTGGTCGGGAATCAGAACCGCCTTGATGCGGCGGACGCCGGCGGAAGAGGATTCTTCCTTCTGAATCTTGAACGTGCCCAAATCGCCGGTGTTCTGCGCGTGGGGGCCGCCGCAGATTTCAAAGGAGTAATCGCCCATCTTGTAGGTGCGAACCTTCTCGCCGTACTTGGACTCAAACAGGCCAATTGCGCCCTTCTCCTTCGCTTCCGGCACGGTCATCTCTTCACACACAACCGGCACTTTCGCCTGAATCGCTTCATTGACCATCTTTTCGACCTGCGCCAGTTCATCCTTGGTCACCTTGCGGCCGAAGGAGAAGTCGAAACGCAGACGTTCCGCCGTGATGTTCGAGCCCTTCTGCGCCACTTCGTCGCCGAGCACCTTGCGCAGCGCCGCGTGCAGCAGGTGGGTCGCGGTGTGCAGGCGCGCGGTTTCCTCGCTCGTGTCCGCCAGACCGCCCTTGAACTTCTGCTCCGCACCCTGATGGCTCAGCTCCTGATGCTTGCGGAACGCTTCCTCGAATCCGGCGGTATCCACCGTCAGATTGCGCTCCTTCGCCAGTTCCACGGTCATCTCAATCGGGAAGCCGTAGGTGTCGTAGAGGTGGAACGCCGTCTCGCCGTCAATCTTGCCGTCCGCCGCGCGGGACGCCACCTTGTCGAACTCCTTGTTGCCCTGCTTCAGCGTACGGGCAAAACGGCCTTCTTCCAGCGTCAGCTGATCGATGACGAACGCCGCGTTGCGCTCCAGCTCCGGATACGCATTCTTGTATTGGTTGATGATAACCTTCGCGATTTCGCAGGTGAAGCCGTCGGGCATACCAAGCTGCATCCCGTAGCGCACCGCGCGGCGAATCAGGCGGCGGAGAATATAGCCCTGATCCGTGTTGGACGGGGACACACCGCGGTCGTCGCCCAGAATAAAGGTGGACGTGCGCATGTGGTCGGCAATGATGCGGAACGCCTTGGTCGTTTCCTCATCCGCGCCGTACTCCTTGCCGGACAGTTCGGCAATCTTCGCCAGAATGTCGGTGAAGGCGTCCGTCTCATAGACGGTCTTCTTGCCCGTCAGCACGCAGATGGTGCGTTCCAGGCCCATGCCGGTATCGACGTTCTTCTGCTTGAGCGGAATGAACGTGCCGTCCTTCTGCTTGTTGTACTGCATGAACACGTCGTTCCAGATTTCCAGATACGCGCCGCAGTGGCAGGCAGGCGAGCAGTTCGGGCCGCAGGGCTTTTTGGTGATGATGAACATCTCGGTATCCGGGCCGCACGGGCCGGTGATGCCCGCCGGACCCCACCAGTTGTGCTCCTTCGGCAGATAGAACAGGTGGTCGTCCTTCACGCCGCAGCTGCGCCAGAGATTGGCGGCTTCTTCGTCGCGGGGGCAGTCCTCGTCGCCCTCAAAGACGGTGAACGCCAGCTTGTCGGGATCCAGACCGAGGTATTTTTCGCTCGTCAGGAATTCCCAGCTCCACGGAATCATTTCCTTCTTGAAATAGTCGCCCAGCGACCAGTTGCCCAGCATTTCAAAGAAGGTCAGGTGGCTGGGGTCGCCCACGTCGTCAATATCACCCGTGCGGATGCACTTCTGCACGTCAGTCAGGCGCGTGCCGGCGGGGTGGGGCGTACCCATCAGGTACGGCACGAGCGGGTGCATACCGGCGGTGGTGAACAGGACGGTCGGGTCATTTTCCGGAATAACGGAGGCGGAAGGAATCCGATGATGTCCCTTGGACTCCATGAACTGCTGGAACATTTCCCGCAGCTGGGCGGATGTAATCTGCTTCATAAAGGCTGCTCCCTTCAAATTCGCACAAAATAGGGTCAATCGCAAGGGCTATTATACCATTCTGTCATGCGATTTGCAAGGGCTTCACGCGGTTTCCTGCGCCATTTGCGCCTTCTGCGTACGAATGACCTTCGTCATCATCCAAACGGCGAGGGCAAGCGTCAGCACATCCGCCAGCGGCTGGCAGATTTCCAGCCCGCGCAGCCCCCACACGTTCGGCAGCACCAGCAGCGTCGGAATCAGGAACAAGCCCTGACGCGCCGCCGCCAGAATCGTCGAGCGGATGCCGTAGCCAATCGCCTGCGTGTACATGTTGCTCAGCGTAATAAAGCCCCACGCCCACACGGTCAGAATCTGAATGCGGAAGGTTTCCGTGCCGATGCGGATGACCTCCGGGTCGGAGCGGCGGAACAGCGTGACGACCGGCTCGGCAAAGGCGAAGCCCGCCGCGCCCAGCACCAGCAGCACAATCGTCGTTACCTTGACGCTGAAGGAAAACGCGCGGTGCATCCGGTCATATTTTCTCGCGCCGTAATTGAAGCCGCAGACCGGCTGGAAGCCCTGCCCGAAGCCGACGACGGTGGAGTTGACGAAATTCAGGCAGCGGCTGACAATCGCGAACGCCGCAATCGCCGGGTCGCCATAGACCGCCGCGGCATTGTTGAGCAGCGACGTCGACACGCTCATGATGCCCTGCCGCCCCAGCGACGGCAGACCGTTGTTCAGGATTTTGGCGTACATTTGCTTCGTTGGGCGATAGTTGCGCGGATGAATCGTGATGGCGTCGGCGTGCGTGCTGCACATCACCAGCAGGATGGCAAAGCTCGTCAGCTGCGAAATTGCCGTCGCAATCGATGCGCCCGCAATGCCCATGTTGAACACGAAAATCAGCAGCGGGTCAAGGAGCATATTCAGCAAGCCGCCGGAAATGATGCCGACCATGCCATACGTCGCCAAGCCTTGAAAGCGCAGGAGGTTGTTCATTGACAACGACCCCATCATGAACGGCGCGGCGAGGAAAATATACCGTGCGTAGTCCAGCGCATACGGCATAGCGGTTTCCGTCGCGCCGAGCAGGCGCATCAGCGGCTCATTGAACACATTGCCCAGTACCGCAATCAGCACGCCCGCCGCCACTGCGGAAAAGAAGCCGACTGCGCTGTACACTTCCGCCTCCTTGCGCTTGCCCATGCCCAGCAGGTGGCTGACGTTCGTGCCGCTGCCCATGCCGAACATGAACGCCAGCGCCTGAATCATCGCCATCACGGAAAAGACAATGCCGACGGCGGCGGAGGCGGATGTGCCGCTTGCGGTGGCTTCCGCCGTGCCAATTTGGCTGACGAAATAGGTGTCCGCCATATTATAAATGGAGGTAATCAGCATTGAGCAGATGGTGGGAAGCGCCATTTTCGGGATAATCTTCTCCACCGGCTGCGTCAGGAGCATTTGCTGTCTTTCTTCGGCGCTCATCGCCATAGGATTTGCCCTGCCTTTCTCATTCTCTCTACGCATGGAAGCCCTTTCAGAGCATACCGAATGAAATATTCTGCAAAAATCCCGAAAATCCTTGTTTTTTTCGCCGCACTTGACAAAGAAAGTCAGATGCAGTACCCTTGTATTGGGGAGAGCATCCCCCGAAAGGCAGAAAATCGACATGAAATCGACCGAAGAAATGCTGCAAGCCGCTGTACAGCAGCTGCAAACCGCGGAGCAGGCGCGCCTGACCAGCGAAACCGACCCTGCGCGCCGGCAGCTGCTGCATCTGCTCTATGCGCGGGAAGCCGCCGCGCTGCAATCCATGACACTGGTACGCGCTGAAATCCCCGCCACCCAAAAGCGGGACTGGAAGCCGCTGATTTTCCCGCTCGCCGCCGCGGTGCTGAATCTGGGTGCGCTGGCGCTCTGGCTGACGCTGCCCAACTGCGTGACGCCGGAAAACAGCGGCTGGATGGGGCGATTCGCGCTGTGCATCGTTGCGCAGTCGGTATCGCTCTGCGCCGCCATCGGGAGCATTGTGAGCGCCATGCGCCGCAAGCCTCCCAAGCCTGTTGTGGTGGCGGATGAGACTGAGTTCCGCCGCCGTTTGGTGGAAGCAGAAGGGCGAATCGCTTTGGACGCGCAGACCATCGAAGCGCTTTTTGCGCAGGAATCCGTTACCATCATCAGCACAGGCGCGGAAACGGCAGCAGAGCTATATGCCTCACTGTACGAAATGGCACAGGACGCCCGGCTGGACGGCGACGCAAATCAGGAAAAAGCGCTCTCGTGGCCGCTGTCGAATGCAAAGCGCCTGTTGAATGCGGTCGGCTGCGAAGCGGTGGACTACGCGCCGGAAACGGCGATGTTTTACGACGTGATGGACGCGGACATCACCCAGCAGCGCCGCCCCGCGATTGTGCAGAAGGCGGACGGGATTGTGCAGCAGAGGGGACTGTATTTAAGGAAGGGGTAACGCCGTCGCTGCCCCCTTGTCGCGCCCACAGGCGCGAATCCCCCTGCAACAATAAAAATCAAGTAACATTGGAGTGTGCTGCGAAGCAGTCCAGAGGGCGACCGCAAAGCCCTCTGGTCGCCTCCGCAGAGGCGA
>ENA-UAYF01001023-UAYF01001023.1-human-gut-metagenome-genome-assembly--contig:-NODE-1023-length-12841-cov-8.244330_pt1 | contig 12841 bp, 11 predicted proteins | sample MGYA00244017_ERZ654600 | MGnify/ENA primary metagenome ERZ654600 (study PRJEB26926, sample SAMN06164490) | human gut metagenome | biome: ENVO:00009003; feature: ENVO:2100002; material: ENVO:00002003... | reverse complement strand
GAGATCGCTCAGTGTCTCGTGGGCTCGGAGATGTGTATAAGAGACAGGGTGCAGGTCGCGTCGGGAGAGAACGTGCTGGTCGTCGTGCCGGTGGTGATGCCGTTTTCGATGGCCCACGCCACGGCCTTCTCATAGTAGCTGCCGCTGACCACGTCGGTCATGCCGGACGCAGCGCCCTTCGGCTCGGGAGAGCCGGCGGCGCGCCACAGGAAGGTGACGATGTTGGCCCGGGTGCAGTTCTCCCCGGGGGCGAAGGTGGTCTCCGTCCGGCCTGCGGTAATGCCCTGGGCCACGGCCCACTGCACGGGCGCATAGTAGTAGGCGCTCTCCGGCACGTCGGTAAAGGGATTGGCCGCCGTCTCATCCGGGACTTGCTCACCGCCATCGGCAGGCGTTTCGGCGGGAGAGGCCTCTTCCGCCGGTGCGGCGGCTTCGGCCTCTGCCTTGGCTTCGCCCTCAGCGTATGCCTCGGCGGTCTTGGCGGCCTCTGCATCGTCCTGCTCGGCGTCCTCGGGGAACTCGATGGATTCGATGAAAGGAGCGGCCTTCTCGTTCAGGAACTTGTCCATGATGACGATGGCAGCACCAGTAGCCGCCACAGCGGCGGCAGTGCCCAGAATGCGGAAGATTGCTTTCATGTCATGACCTCCTTGGCAGTGTGGTGATTTAAGAGAACGTGACCACGTCGTTCAGCGGCTTCTCGGCAGGTTCCACCGACAGAGCAGTGAGCACCGGGCCTTTGCCGCGGTAGATGTTGTGGAACTTGTAGCCCACCTTGGCCGTTACCTTGACCCAAGCCCGCTGCTCGAGGGCCTTGTAGCCGTCGTAGCTGCAGGGGAAGCCCACGAACTGGATGTCCTGCACGCAGCAGGTCATGGCGAACCGGCCGGGCACGAAGCTGTTCTTGCCGGCGCGGTTGGTCTGGCAGACCTGCGCGAGGAACTTGACGGTCTTGCCCGTGTACTTCTGCGGCTCGTCCTGACAGTCCATATACCAGATGCCGAAATCCTCGTCCGGGATGTCGATGACCGGGGCGTTGATGTCAAAGGGCAGCGGGTCAGGGATGTCGTCGTAGGCCACGCTGCCGTCCTTGAACTCATAGGCGATGTCGCACTTGCGGGAGGCCTGACGCACCAGCTTGTGCAGCTCCTGACGGGCAGCGTCGTTGTTGACGGCTTCGGCGCGGTTGAAGACGATCAGCTCGCTGCGGGCGATCTTGTCCAGCATCAGCGCGCGCATGGAGTTGTCGCGGGCGTAGGTCAGCGCGGTGGTGCCGTCGGCGGTGGCGATGCACTGGTAGACGATCCAGTTCTCAGGCAGATTGTTTGCCAGATCCTGCAGCATCCACATACCGTTGTACTCGATGACCACGCGGCCTGCGTCGGCCTCATTGGCCAGCTTTGCGAGGTTCTGGGGGTTCAGCTCGGCCTTGTCCTCGAGGTTGTAGAGCGTCACGCCGGGGAAGGCGAACTTCTTCTCATTGTACTCTTCTTCGCCCTCCTCGCAGACCAGCAGAAGGGTCTTGTCGCCGGAGTCGAAGTTGGGGTCTTCAAAGGTCTCCTGAATGAACTTGGTCTTGCCGCTCTCGAGGAAGCCCACAAACAGGTATACCGGGATCTCATTTGCCATAATCGTTTATCCTTTCAGGGCCAATATCAGCAGCCGAACAGTGCTGCGATGGCCTTCTCATCCAGCTTGGAGCCGATGACCACCAGCTTGCCGCCGACATCTGCGCCGCGTGCGCGGACTTCCCACTCGCCGGGAACGTAGTCGAACTCCAGCCAGCCGTCGGCGCCGCCGTCCACGATGCCCTTGGAGCGGAGGATCATGCCGTAATTGCCGGAGTCCAGCTCGGTGAGGGCGTGCTCGATGTCCGCCTTGGAGAATTTCTTGGCCGTCTCGACGCCCCAGCTGGTGAAGACCTCGTCGGCGTCATGGTCGTGATGATGGTGATGGTGGCCGCAGCAGCAATGACCGTCGTGGTCATCATGGTCGTGGTGGTGATGCTCATGCTCGTCCTCATCATCGTCCTCGTCGTGGTCGTGATGATGGCCGCAGCAGCAGTGCCCGTCGTGGTCATCGTCATCATGGTCGTGGTGATGATGGTGCTCGTGCTCCTCATCCTCATCATCGTCGTCATCCTCATCGTGATGATGGCCGCAGGTGCAGACGCCGTTCTCATCGTAATGATGATGGTGGTGATGATGCTCTTCCCCCTCGTCCTCGTGAGCGTGCTCCTCGTTGGCCTTGGCCGCCATGGCGATCAGCTCGGCCTTGAAGTCGTTCTTGGTGGACATGGCCTTCAGGATCTGCTCACCGGTCAGAGCGTCCCATGCGGTGGTGACGATGGTGGCGGTGGGGTTCTTCTCACGCAGCAGGGCCACAGCGGCGGCGATCTTCTCCTCAGAGGCGGTCTGGGTGCGGCTGAGGATGATGCAGCTTGCGTGGCTGATCTGGTCGTCGTAGAACTCGCCGAAGTTCTTCATATACATCTTGACCTTGTTGACATCGGCCACGGTGACAAAGCTGCTGAGCTGGACGTCCAGATGCTCGGCCACGCCCTCGACAGCACGGGTCACGTCAGACAGCTTGCCGACGCCGGACGGCTCGATGACGATGCGGTCGGGATGGTACTGCTCCACCACCTGCTGGAGTGCGGTGCGGAAATCGCCCACCAGAGAGCAGCAGATGCAGCCGGCGTTCAGCTCGTTGATCTGGATGCCGGACTCCTTCAGGAAGCCGCCGTCGATGCCGATCTCGCCGAACTCATTCTCGATGAGCACGACCTTCTGGCCTGCAAAGGACTCCTTGATGAGCTTCTTGATCAGAGTGGTCTTACCGGCACCAAGGAAGCCGGAGAAAATGTCGATCTTGGTCATATTCGAAATGCCTCTTTCTTTTATGCAGCCGCCGCAAAAGGCGCTGCCCAGCAGGCCCTTTGGGCCTTACAAGCAATCCGGGGCGCTGAGTGCTGACCCGGAAAAATTCCTACACTCCTATTATAACAAGGCTGTCAATGGCAAACCGGCCTTTTTGATGAGAAATTTGTAACATTTTTTGCAATTTGCTTGCGTTTTCGGGTCAGCTCAGCTCTTCCATGAGCCAGTCCGCTAATTTTTCAGTTTGTTCGTCCGTCTCGTCGGTGAGCCAGAAAATGCCGTCCTCCGTTTCCACTCGCAGGAATTTTCCGGCGGTGGGGTCGAGGCAGAGGTGGACAGTGCCGTCGTGTACCATGACGAAGGTGCCCTGCCAGTAGTGCTCCAAGTCGATGCCGCCGACCCGGCCCGCCTCCGGCAGAGAGGGATAGACCTGTACCTTGGTGATGCTGTCCAGAGGGATGATGTACTTCCGGGTCTTGCCGTGGTAAGATTGCAGCTCTACGGTGGGTGATACCTGCAATTCCAGCCTTGCGGGCGTGTGGTCGAGGACGCCTAGCACCGGCCCGGTCAGTAGGATAGCAGCGATTGCAATGACATTGACCGCAACAGCGAGCTTCCCCCGGAGGGTGGCGAGGTTGGCGGTAGTCCCCTTGCCGATGCGCTTAGGCACAGAGGCGCGCGTGTCGTCAGGAGCATAATAGAACAGACCGTATTTCCATGGGACATCTCCGGGGGCTGCGGGCCAGCCGTGGGCGTCCCGCAGCCTTTGGAGGGTGCGGTTTGCCCACAGACAGGGCAGATACGGCAGAGCCAGACTTCCGAAAAAGAAATAGACCCAGACCATGACCCGGAGCAGCGAATCGGGCAGGAAAAACAGCCCGACGCCCCCGGCGGCGCAGAGCAGGCAGATGATGCGCAACCAGCGCAGATATTTTTGCACGATGCTCTGCACCTCGGGCAGGGCGGCAGCGTCCGGTGGCAGTGTGACGCCCAGCAGAGCGCCGTTCTGGTCGATGTGCTTCAGGCTCAGATAATCGATGCCGACGCAGACGATAAGACAGGTGAGCATGATGATGGAAAATGCCATAAGAACGCCTCCATTCAATAAGTCTATGGCCCTAGGATACACGGAACGCGGCAAAAAGTCAAAATGATGCCCACGAATTGCATTCTGTGGCGCAGAATGATACAATAGACCCGGCAAACCATCGCCGCCGGGCGTTTTTCCGGCAGAACAAAGAAAGAAGGCTTTTTTGATATGAGCATGAATACCGTTCCTGAGCGTCTGGCCGCCCTGCGCGCGGCTATGAAGGCAAATGGTGTGGACGTCTACCTCATTCCGGTGGGCGACCCGCACGCCAGCGAGTATATGCCGGACCACTACACCGCCCTGACCTACTTCTCCGGTTTCCACGGCGAGAACTCCAACTTCGTCGTGACCATGACCGAGAGCGCCGTCTGGGCGGATGGCCGCTACTTTGTGCAGGCCGAGAAGGAAATTGCAGGTACTGAGATCCAGCTGATGCGGATGGGTGAGCCGGATGTGCCCACCGCCGAGCAGTACTGCGCCAAAGTTCTGCCCGAGGGCGGCAAGCTGGGCCTCTGCGGCCTGACGGCCTCCTGCGGTCTGGTGCGCAGCCTGCAAAAAGAGCTGGATGCCAAGAAGGGCACCATCAAGCTGCTGAACCTCGAGGACGAGCTGTGGACGGAGGGCCGTCCCGCCCTGCCTGCTACCCCGGCATGGATCCTGCCGAAGGAATATGCAGGCTTCTCCCCCGCCGAAAAGCTGGGCCAGCTGCGTGCGAAGCTCTCTGAGCTGGGCTGCACCGCACAGCTTGTGGGCAAGCTGGACAACCTCGCATGGCTGCTCAACCTCCGCGCCATGGACATCCAGTGCACCCCCTATGCCATGGCCTACTGCTACGTTACCCCGGACAAGGCGACTCTCTTCATCAGCACCGCCCGCGTCAGCGCGGAGGCAGCGGCTGAGCTGAAGGAGAACGGCGTCGAGCTGGCAGAGTACGACGATGTGCTCTCCTTCCTCGCCGCCCAGACCGAGACCCAGACCGTGCTGGCCGACCCCGCCTCCGTCAACTATGCTGTCTATCAGACGCTGGAGGCCAACCCGGCCCTCACCGTCAAGGATGAGGCCGACCCCCTGCTGCCCATGAAGGGCGTCAAGAATGAAGTCGAGCTGGCCCACACCCGCGAGGCCCACCTCCGGGACGGCGTGGCCATGGTGCGCTTCCAGATCGAGCTGGAGAACCGTCTAGCTGCCGGCGAGGAGCTGACCGAGCTGACCATCGACGAGATCCTCCACAAGTACCGCAGCGCACAGGACAAGTTCCTGACCGAGAGCTTCGGCACCATCGCCGCCTACGGCCCGAACGCTGCCATGATGCACTACCACGCCACCGAGGAAGATCACGCAAAGCTGGAGAAGAAGGGCTTCCTGCTGGTGGACAGCGGCGCGACCTACATGGACGGCACCACCGACATCACCCGCACCTACCCGCTGGGCGAGCTGACCGAGGACGAGCGGCTGTTCTACACTTGGACGCTCCAGTGCCACATCGACATCGCCCGGGCCGTCTGGCTGGACTACTGCGACGGCCATATGCTGGACACCATCGCCCGCGAGCCGCTGTGGCGCCACCTCATCAACTACCGCTGCGGCACCGGCCACAGCGTCAGCCATGTGGGCAACGTCCACGAAGGCCCCCACGCCCTGAATGGCCGCAACACCACCGTCTTCAAGCCCGGTATGATCGTCACCGATGAGCCGGGCGTCTACGAGGGCGGCGTCGTGGGCATCCGCATCGAGAACGAGCTGGAGTGCTATCACAAGGCCTCCAACCAGTACGGCGAGTTCCTCGCCTTCCGTCCGGTGACGTTCGTGCCCATCGCCACCTCCCCCATCGTCCCCGGCGTGCTGAGCCGCGACGAGCTGGATTGGCTGAACGCCTACCACCGCGAGGTCTTCGAGAAGCTGGCTCCCCGCCTGACCGAGGATGAGCGCGACTGGCTGGCCAAGAAGTGCGCCGCCATCGGGGCATAAAGAACAAAAAAGCGGGAGGCCCGCAGGGGCGCTCCCGTTTTTGTTTCTCGTCAGGATCTCTGCTCCAGCTCGGCCTTGTGCTCTTTCCAGTAGGCTTTGGCCTCGTCGATGACCTTTTTGAAGGGGCCGGAGGGATAGGTGCTCTCGGCGATGTCGATGAGGAACTTGTAGAGCTGGGGACGCACCTCCTCGTACATCCCGAGGCGGGTGTAGAGGTCTTTGTAGTAGCGGAATACCTGAATTTTGTTCTGCACGAGGGTGGCGGGCTTGATCTGGGTGTGGCAGATGCTCTGGGGGTTCTGGACGTAGTAGTAGCCGGGCTGCGGGATGGACGCAAAGACCTCGGCGTACTGGATATACTGCATATTGAACACGAGGTCTTCGGCCCAGCGCATCTCGCTGGTAAAGCGGATGTCGTGGGCCGCGAGAAGGTCGCGGCGGTAGAGCTTGTTCCAGAGCACGCCGTAAAAATACGAAGCGGGCTTGTCCATCAGGTGGAGGGCGAAGGTGTCCTTGTCGTAGATGCCTGCGGGCAGGAAGCCGTATTCCCTCGTCTCCGGCGGGCGGGCAACGTGCATGACGCCGAGGTCGTCCTGAATCTTTTCCAGCACCTGCCCGGGCTTGGATGCCCCGGCGGGGATGACCATGGTGTAGGGCGAGATGACGAGGTCGGCACCCGATTTCTCCGCCGCCTCCACCAGCCGGGCCGTGTAGTCCGGGGCGATGTAGTCATCGCTGTCCACGAACTGGACGTACTTACCGCTGGCCAGCTTGAGGCCGAGGTTGCGGGTGTCGGACACGCCGGAGTTGGCCTTGTCCACCAGCAGGATGCGGCTGTCCTTTTTGCGGAACTCCTCGCAGACGGGCAGGCTCTGGTCCTTGGAGCCGTCGTTGATGACGATGATCTCGAGATCCTCATACTGCTGGGCACAGATGCTGCCAAGACAGCGGTTCAGATGGCTCTGGGCATTGTACACCGGCAGGATGATGCTGACGAGGGGCATTTCCATAGCAGTTTCTCCTTTTATCGCAATTTTCAAAAATAGCGCCTATCAAAACGGCATCTTTGCGATAGCGCTTTTTACAGCAATGATACTCCCACCGGGCCGAAAAAGCAAGCACCCGGCGGCAGGCCCGAAAGGGGGCTTTGAATTGATCTTCCATATCGCAGTGTGCAGCCCGGACAGCGTCCTCCGCAGCCGGGTGGAGCGGCAGTGCCTCGACTATTATGCCCGGCGGGACGATGCCTGCATCGTCGAGCAGCTGGACGGCCCGGAGGCCCTGCTGGCCCGGGACGACGCCGGGGAGCGGTACGAGCTGTATCTCATCGAGCTGCCCAGCACGGCGGCCGCTGCGTCGCTGCGGGCGGCGGCGGCGCTCCGCAGCCGGGGACGCAGGACGCCGATGGCCTTTCTGGCCCACACGCCCGCCCACGCCTACAGCGCCTACCGGGTGGACGCCATGCAGTATTTATTGCTGCCCGTCCCGCCCGAGCAGCTGATGGCCCTGCTGGCCCGGGCCACCGAGCCGGAGTACGGCCCGGCCATCCCGGTGGCCACGGCGTCGGGGCTGCGGGTGCTGCCCTTCGCGGACATCGAGTACCTCGAGTGCACCCACCATGTGGTGCATTTCCACCTCGCCAGCGGCGAGGATGTGCCCTCCCTCTCGGTCCGGGTCCCCTTCGCGCAGGTGGCCCAGCCGCTGCTGGCAGATGAGCGCTTCGTCCAGCTCCACCGCTCCTATGTGGTCAATCTGGCGGCAGTCTCCCAGCTGGCAGCGAGCGAGTTCTGGATGCAGAGCGGCGCACGGGTCCCTGTCCCCCGCGGACGGGAGCCTGCGGCCCGGACGGCGCTGCGGGATTATCTGGAAAAGCAGTTTCAATAAACAGCAGTGGGGAGGCCCGGAATGAGCCTCCCCACTGCTGTTTTCATGTTGCTGTAATTCTTGCCTTGCGATAAAACCGCTTCTTAAAGCTCCGCCCAGTCCAGCTGTGTCCAGTCGTGTATGTACTGGTCGGCGAGCCGCTGCAATTCCGGCTTGTCGGCAGCGCTGCACGCATCCTCGATGTCGATGAGGTAGAAGCCGCACTGCTTTGCAGTGCGGGAGGCGTAGACGGCGTCTTCACAGACGACGGCGTCGGCGGGGCCGCTGCCGCCCAGACGGCCCAGCACCTCATGGAACACGGCGGGGTGGGCCTTGCTCTTCGCGCCCTGTGCGGTGCAGAAAAACTCGAAATAGTCCGCCACGCCCAGCCGGGTGAGGACCTCTTTGCACTGGTCAGCCCATGTGTTGGAGCAGATGCACATCCGCGCCCCCTCGGCCTTCAGCCGGGCCAGCATCTTCCGGACGCCGGGCTTCAGCTCGACCTTTTGATACAGGTCCCGGATGACCTGCCGCATGGCGGGTTCGTAGTCCCGGAGGGTGAGGGGCAGGTCGTAGGTTTGGATGAGATACTCCGCCCCCTCCACCATCCCCATGCTCAGAAGGACGTCGTGGATGCCGGGCCGGGCCTCGCGGCCATAGCGGCGCAGCAGCTCCAGCGGTGCGCCCTGCCACACCACGGTCATGCTGTCGGTGAGGGTGCCGTCCATGTCGAATATCCATTGTTTGCGGTGCATCTGTGGTCCTCCTGAATCGTTCTGGCAAAGTGAGTTTATTATAGCATATTTTTTGTTACAAAAACAGAGAGAAATCTCCCGGGAAATATGCTATAATCTAGAAAAACCGGAACGCATCAAAGGAGGCGGCAGATATGGCGCGGAACAACACCCCCATAAGGGCGCTGGTGCTGGCAGGCGGCGGTGCACGCGGCAGCTATCAGGTGGGCGTCTGGCGGGCGCTCACCGAGCTGGGCTGGCGGCCCCAGATCATCACGGGCACCAGCGTGGGCAGCCTCAACGGTGCGATGTTCGCCCTCGACCTCTACGAGACGGCCCGGGATATGTGGCTTACCATCCGCAGTCAGGATGTGATAGAGCTGCCCGCCGAGGACGCGCCCCTGCCGGAGCTGCACGCCTTTCTCAAGGACGCCGTGACGCAGGGCGGCATGGACGTCACCCCGCTGGAAGAGATCGTGGAGCGGGTGCTGGACGAGGACGCCCTCCGCCGCAGCCCCATCCGGCTGGGTCTCGTCACGGTGGAGCAGAAGACGCTCAAGGCCCGGGAGCTTCCGTTGGAAGAGATCCCGGAGGGAAAGGTGAAAGACTACCTGCTGGCCTCGGCGGCCTGTTTCCCGGCCCTGCGCGCCCACACCATCGACGGCGTTTCCTATCTGGACGGCGGCTACCGGGACAATATGCCCACGGCGCTGGCCCAGAAGATGGGGGCGGAAGAGCTGGTCTGCGTGGACCTTGAGGGCGTGGGCATCACCCGCCCCAACCGCACCGGCCTGCCCACGACCCTCATCCGGAGCTACTGGGAGCTGGGCGACATCCTTCACTTTGACCCCGCCACCGCCCGGCGGAACATCGAGCTGGGCTATCACGATACCCTGCGGGCCTTTGGGCGGCTGCGCGGCTGTGCCTACGCTGTGGACAGCGGGGCCGGGAGCAGCGCGGACGCCGCCGCATTCCATGCGGCCTTTGAGGCCGTCCAGAAGGAGGTGCGGGAGAAGCACCCCTCCACCCTGACGGCAGACATTGCCCTCCTGCTGGCGAAGCTCTCGGATGCCGAGCTGGCCCCGCTGGAAGCCGTCGCCGAGGATGTGGGCGTGGACCCTGCCCCCTACTATACCACCCGCAGCTTGGGAGAAGCGTTCCTTGCAAAATGCGACTTTGAGCGCCTTTCGCGCTTCGGGCCGCTGTTCGAGGGCGAGGCAGGCCCGGCACAGGCCGCGCGGGCCGCGCTGCTGCCCAACACCTTTTTGCAGGCACTGGTCTGCCGGGCGCTGACCGGCAGGGTGCCGCCGGAGGAAATGGAAACATGAAGAGATACAAGGGCTTTACCGCCTCGCCCGGCCTTGTGCTGGGGCAGGTGAGTCGTCTTGAGCGCCCGCCGCTGGTCTTTGGCGAGGGGCCGTTCCATCCCGAGCAGGAAAAGCAGGCGCTGGAAGATGCCATTCAGCTGGCTCAGAAGGAGCTGAACGATATGGCAGACCGCGCCGCCCCCACCGAGCAGGCCATCTTTCTGTTCCAGAGCATGATGCTGGAGGATGAGGGCTTCATGAATGAGGTCAACTTCCAGATCCGGGCCGGTGTGGGTGCGGCCGAAGCGATGGACCGTGTGGGCCGCCGCTACGCGGCCCAGCTCTCGGCTATGAAAGACAACGCCTATATGCAGCTGCGGAGCGTGGACATCCTCGACGTGACCCAGCGCATCACCAACATCCTCTGCCGCCGCCCCCGCAGCTGGCTGGCCCTCGACCACCCGGTCATCATCGCGTCGGACCTGCTTATGCCCACTGACCTGTTCAGCATCCCGTCGGGGCGCATCCTCGGCCTCATCACCGCCGAGGGCAGCGGCCAGAGCCACGCGGCCATCATCGCCCGCTCGCTGAACATCCCGGGCATCACGCAGGTGGGCCGGGACTTCCTCGAGGACTGCGATGGCCGCGAGGTCATCCTGAACGCCACCGAGGGCGAGTGCATCCTTGACCCGGACGCCGCCGCCCGCCAGAGCGCCATCACCCGCATCTGCGAGCTGCAGCGCCAGAACGAGGAGCTGAACGCGCAGCTGGAGCTGCCCAACCGCACCCGGGACGGCGAGGAGTTCGAGCTTCTGGCCAACTGCTTCGGCCCGGAGGATGTGGGCACGGCCATGAGCTCCGGAGCGTCCGGCGTGGGCCTGCTGCGCAGCAGCTACATGATGCTGCCCGGCCACGCCATGGACGAGCAGGAGCAGTATCTGTTCTATACCTCCTGCCTCGCCGCCGCCAAGGGAAAGATGGTGACGGTGCGCACCTTCGACTTTGGCGCTGACCGCACGATGGCGGACGCCTATCAGGGCGTCCAGTCCTCCAAGCTGGGCCTGCGGGGCATCCGCAGCAGCCTGCGCAATATGCCCCAGATGGCAGTACAGATCTGCGCCCTCATGCGTGCCGCCGCAAAAGGCCCGCTGCGGGTCATGTTCCCCATGGTGACGGACATCGAGGACTGGGATTCCGCCATGCAGGTGGTGGATCACTGCCGCCGCAAGCTCGCGGAGCGGGGGGAGGAGTTCGAGCCGGATGTGCCCTTCGGCGTCATGCTCAGCATCCCTGCCGCCTGTCTGACGGCAGAGGATTTTACGGCCCACGGTTGCCGCTTTTTTGTCATCGGCACCAACGACCTGACCCAGTACACCCACGCCGTGAGCCGGGAGCTGGCCATTGCTGAGCACTACTACCGCCCCGCCAGCCCGGCCATGAAAAAGCTCATCGCCATGGTGGTGGACGCCGCGAAAAAGGCCGACATCCCTGTGACGATCTGCGGCCTTGCCGTCGGCAACGCCGTCAACGCCACCCAGTATCTCCGCCTCGGCCTGCGCAGCTTCTCCATGAGTCCCCAGAACCTTCTGGCCATCAAAAAGGCCCTGCGGGATGCAGAAACAAGATAAAGAAAAAGGGCGTCCCGCCGCGGCGGGACGCCCTTTTTGCTGCATATCATTCGAGATTTCCCGTCAGGGTCATGACGGCGGAGACGACGGCCAGAGGGGCCGTCTCGCAGCGGAGGATGCGGGGGCCGAGGCCTACGGTCTTTGCCCCGGCCTGCGCGGCCATCTCGGCTTCCTCGGCGGCAAAGCCGCCCTCTGCGCCGGTGATGACGGCGAGCTTCAGCTTTTGGCCGTCGGCGGGCTTTGCCTCGGCCAGCAGCTGGCGAAGGGGCGCGCCGCCGCATTCGTAGCAGAAGAGCACGAGGTCGTATTGTCCGAGGCTGCGGCAGACTGCGCCGAAGTTGGGCAGCGGCAGGGCTACATCCGGCAGCACCCCCCGTCCGCACTGTTTGGCGGCCTCGAAGGCGATGCGGTTGTAGCGCTCGTTTTTCTGCTCCTCCTTCTTGGGGGCGGCCACGCAGTACCGGCTGAAGAAGGGGATGAAGTGGTCACAGCCCAGCTCGACGCCGTGGCGGATGACCTGCTCCAGCTTGTCCTGCTTGGGGTAGCCCACCAGCAGGGTGACGTCCACAGTGGGTTCGGCGGCGCTGGGATAGCCCGGCTCGACGGAAAACTCCACCGTCTCGTCACCGAAGCCGGTGATGGTGGCGGTGTATTCCACGGCGTTGCCGTCGCAGAGGATGACGGTGTCTCCCAGCTTCCCCCGCATGACGCGGGAGAGATGGTGGGCGTCAGCCCCCCGCAGCACGGCAGTGCCGTCGGAGATCTCGGTGGTAAAATAGCGGTGCGGCATAGTTCCTCCTGAGCGTCCTTGCCCTCTCAGTCACCTTCGGTGACAGCTCTCCCAGAGGGAGAGCCAAAGACGCGGCGGTGAGGCTTTGAGCCTCTCCCTTTGGGAGAGGTGGCATTGCGTAAGCAATGACGGAGAGGGCAAGCCCGTTAAAAAATTTACGCCTTCTTGCAGACGATGCACTCCCAGCCGCGCTTCTCCTTCACTTCCAGCACGGCGAGGCCGGCAGCTTCCAGCGCGGCGATGACCTCATCCTTCCGGCTGTCGATGATGCCGCTGGCGATGAAGACGGCGTCGTCGGCCATCAGGCCGGGGACGGCGGGGGCCAGCGCCATGATGGCGTTGGCCACGATGTTGGCGGTGATGATGTCGTACTTGCCGCTGGCCTTGTCGGACAGGTCGCCCACGAGGACGGTCAGCTTGTCGGCCACGCCGTTGAGGGCGGCGTTCTCCCCGGCCGTGCGGACGGCTACGGGGTCGATGTCCACGCCCTCGGCCACGGCTGCCCCCAGTTTAAGGGCCGCGATGGCGAGGATGCCGCTGCCGGTGCCGATGTCCAGCACCCGCTCGCCGCCCTTGACCCGC
>ENA-UAYF01001020-UAYF01001020.1-human-gut-metagenome-genome-assembly--contig:-NODE-1020-length-12856-cov-6.712054_pt1 | contig 12856 bp, 8 predicted proteins | sample MGYA00244017_ERZ654600 | MGnify/ENA primary metagenome ERZ654600 (study PRJEB26926, sample SAMN06164490) | human gut metagenome | biome: ENVO:00009003; feature: ENVO:2100002; material: ENVO:00002003... | reverse complement strand
CAGGGGTGAGATTCCCGTGGGCTGCTGCCAGCAGCCGTCCGTTGGCTCATTTTTTATTTTGTGAAAGGGGGATATTTTTGAAAGAACAAAATTTGATACGTTATAGCATTCAGCTTGCTTTTTTGAAGCAGCTGTTAGAAAGAAAGCTCATAACCGATAGAGAGTATTCCCTTATCAAGCAGCGCTTAATGAAAGATTATCGTGTGGTTTCCGAACTATCCTCTTGATTTTGTGTTGCATTGGCGTTATGATTAACGCAATGAAAGGAACACATTCAACAAGGAGGTCAAGCATGAAAGATGTTGAAGTCATTAAAGCGCGAAACACGCTCTCTCCACGAGCGCGCACAAACTTTGAAAAAAGGCTGCGCGTAGCCGCCTATTGTCGTGTCAGCACCGATACCGAAGATCAGCTGAACAGCTACAAGTCGCAGGTCGAATACTATACCGAACTTATAAAAAGTAAGCCGGAATGGTCTTTGGCAGGCATCTATGCTGATGAAGCTATCACAGGTACGCAGGTGAAAAAGCGCGAGGATTTCCAGCGGTTAATCAACGACTGTATGAACGGTGACGTGGACATGGTGATTACCAAATCCATTTCGCGGTTTGCACGAAACACGCTTGACACTCTGAAATATGTTCGGATGCTCAAAGATAAAGGTGTGGCTGTGTTTTTTGAAGAAGAAAACATCAACACCCTTACTATGGACGGCGAACTGCTCCTTGTGATTTTAAGTTCTGTTGCACAGCAGGAAGTCGAAAATATTTCTGCGAATGTCAAAAAGGGCTTGAAGATGAAAATGCAGCGCGGTGAGCTGGTCGGTTTTCAGGGCTGTTTAGGCTATGACTACAATCCAGAGGACAAAACCCTCACCGTCAACGAAGAAGAAGCGGCTGTTGTCCGTTACATTTTTCAGCGATACACGGAGGGTGCCGGTGGTTCGGTTATTGCCAAAGAACTTGAAAACTTAGGTTATAAAACCAAACGCGGCAGTCCCAAATGGGCGGACAGTACCGTAATCGGCATTATCAAAAACGAAAAATACAAAGGCGACATTTTGTTAGGAAAGACATTCACCGTTGACCCTATTTCAAAACGGCGTCTGTACAACTTCGGCGAGGAAGATCAATTTTATATTCGTGAGCATCACGAGCCCATTATTTCGGAAGAAGTCTTTGAAGCCGCCCAAGAAATTTTGCGGCGGCGTGCAAAGCCCCGCAGCCTTAATGTAGACGGCAAACGTGAAAAGTTCAGCCGGAAATACGCTTTTAGCTGCATGATAGAATGTGGTTTCTGTGGTGGCACCCTGACAAGGAGGAGTTGGCATAGCAGTTCACAATATAATAAAGCAATCTGGCAATGTGTCGTTTCCACCAAAAAAGGAAAAAAGTTCTGCCCGGAGAGCAAGGGTGTTGACGAAAGAACGATTGAACGGGCTTTTGTAGAATCCTATCGCCTCTTGTGCCAGAACAACAAGGATGTTCTGGACGAGTTTATGAAACGGACGGAAGAAGCCCTTTCCGAAAGCAACGCGGGCAAGCGTCTTGCAAAAGCTGAAAAGGACATTCACGCTCTGGAAGTCAAGAAAAACAAGCTGGTTGATATGCGTCTTGAAGATACCATTGACAAGGAGACCTACGACCGAAAGTATTTAGACCTGTCCAGCCAGATTGAGCAGTTGCAGAAAGAGTGTGAAAACCTGCAAGATGCAGCCGAAACCGAAACTACCATGCGCAAGCGTGTCGCCATGTTCCGACAGACACTTGAACAGAATGAGGTTCTGGACACCTTTGACCGACATATTTTTGAAAGTATAGTTGAAAAAGTAATCGTGGGCGGTTATGATAGTGATGGGAACAAAGACCCCTACATGATTGTCTTTGTCTACAAGACCGGGTTCAAGAACAGCGTGGACGGCAAGAATTTCAAGCCGCTTCGCAAGAATAGCAAGGAGAACCACTCCCCTGCTGTTTTGTGTTCCCATGCTTCTAACGAGGCTGAATCCATGTGTTCCGATTCTAGCGACGACACATGTGGAATGTGTCATTGCGCTTTCCAAGGGTGAGATCGACTCCAAAAAAGTCCGTGTAGAGTTCTCCTTGGAGGGCATGGACACTTCAGGATTGCAAAAGGGTGCGACTTATCCTGAAATCAAAGCCCGCGTGTTGGAACAAACTGGGCTGAAGGTATCTTCCCTGTATATCTCGCAGGTTAAGCAGAAATGCGGTCTGGAGGTACGAGAGAACCATCACAAGGCTAAATCCGAAAATGCGAAGCAGCCCAAGTGTCCGAAGGAGAAAGAGGATGCAATTGTGGAAGCATTGAAGCATTTTCAGATGATTTGACGGATCGTATGTAACCTGCTCAAATTTCATAGAGAAGTCTTTGTCTTTCATATAGGAGGCACTGGATGTCAAAATTAAATATTGATCAGAAAAGTGTTAAAGCACTCTTTAGCGAAAAGAAAGCCGACTTTCTTATTCCTGACTATCAGCGGCCTTATGCCTGGGGCGAGAAGGAATGTCAGACACTCTGGGACGATTTGTTCCTATTTGCATTTCCTGATAACGATTGTGACAAATTTAAAAGCGATAGTGATGAATACTTTCTAGGGCCGATCGTCACGTTCAAAAACGATGATGGAAAATCGGAAATCATTGATGGTCAACAACGCCTAACAACATTGATGTTGTTGCTTCGAGCGTTCTATGAAAAGTATGGAAGCATGAAGAACGATAAGGCTGTTAAAACTAGCAAATTCATTGAGCAGTGTATCTGGAAGACTGATGAATTCGGTGACCCTGACAAATCAGCTTTGAAAATCGACTCAGAAGTTGCTACCGACAAAGAAAAAGGGGAATTTTTAAGCATCCTGAAAACAGGAAAAGTCTCTGAAAACGAAAAAAGCAGCTACGCTAACAATTACCGCTTCTTTCAGCAGAAAATCGTGGATTTTTTGAACACCTACCCTGATTGGTTTTCCTTCTTTCCAATCCGGATCATGAATAATTGCATCCTCCTCCCAATCGAAGCAGAATCCCAGGATACTGCATTGCGGATCTTCTCGACGCTGAACGATAGAGGAAAGCCGTTATCAGACGCAGATATCTTCAAGGCGCAGTTTTATAAATACTACTCTGCCAAGGGTGAACGTGAAGTTTTTATCCAGAAATGGAAAGATCTTGAGGTATTGTGCGACTCTATTTTTCACCCTCTTACCGGCACCCCGATGGATGAGCTTTTCACCCGGTATATGTATTACGAGCGTGCAAAGCAGGGAATCAAATCCTCGACAACAGAGGCATTGCGCAAATTCTACGAACGGAATGCATATAGCTTATTAAAGAATGATCAGACCTTTGAAAACCTGATTGATCTGGCCAATTTCTGGAACGATGTGCAGAATCAAAACGTTGAACGTTTCTCCGATAAAGTTCTTCGGCGGCTTTTTGTATTGAACTATGCGCCCAACGGTATGTGGACGTATTTCGTTTCTGTGTATTATATGGCCAACCGGGATTCCAACGGGTTCCTTGATGATGATTGTTTTTACGGATTTTTGAATAAAATCACAGCCTTCATCTGGGCATACGCTGTTACCAATCCAGGTGTCAACGCACTTCGCACACCAATTTTTGCAGAGATGATCAATCTTGTGAATAGACAGCCGGTTCAATTTACGGATTACCTGTTCCATACCCAGCAATTGCAGAATGCCTTCAGCAACTATGTGTTCAGCAATAATCGGGCTATTACAAAAGCAATGTTGACTTGGTGGGCCTTTCAGAATTCACATCAGGAACTTTTGTCGCTTGAAAGCGTATTGGAAATTGAACACATTTATGCACGCAGCCGTCAGGAAAAAGAGCATTCACTTTCCAATCCGAGAAATATCGAAAGCCTCGGAAATAAGGCGTTGTTAGAAAAACGAATCAATATTCGTGCCTCTGACTATCGCTTTAGCGATAAAGTAAAGTACTACACAGGTTTTGAAAACAACAGAAAGCAGAGAAAGGAAGGAACAAAGATCGAAGAATTAACTGTTCTTGCTGCAACGGCTACAGATTTCACTGAATCTGATATTGTGGAAAGAAATGCCAAAATCATCTTCAACTTTGTTGAATTCATGCACAGCAACGACCTTCTGTGCGAAGATTAAGAATTCTCCATATTGATTCTCCACCGCCCGTCTGACTTTCAGGCGGGCATTTCTTTTTGGCAAAATATAGTCATTCCGCAAAATCCATGGTACAATAGGTGCAAGAATCATTTTTTCTGGAAAAACGTCCTTCCATCCGATTTATAGGACACCCATCGTTGTAAAATCAGGATGTCCACCTATCACAAAAAATAAGGAGCAACGTATGCCAAACGATAAGATCACCGCCGTAGGTGCCAACATTGCCGAAAAAGCCGCCATGATCTGGAACGTGGCCGATATGCTGCGTGGGCCGTTCAAGCCCCACGAGTACGGTCTGGTCATTCTGCCCATGACCGTGGTGAAGCGGTTCCACGACTGCCTGCTGCCCACCCATCAGGCGGTGCTGGACACCTACGAAAAGGTGAAAAAGCTGCAGGTCATCGACGGATTTTTGCAGAAAGCCTCCAGCTACCAGTTCTACAACACCAGCCGCTTCACCTTCGAGACCCTGCTGGCAGACCCGGACAACATTGAGTCCAACTTCCGGGATTACCTGTCCGGCTTTTCTGCCAACGCACAGGACGTGCTGGCAAAGTTCGACTTTGACAACATCATCAAGCGGATGGTGGAGAGCAACACCCTCTACCTCGTTATCAAGGAGTTCGGCTCTGAGAAGGGATATCTTGGCCCGGACAAGATCAGCGCCGTGGACTGCGGCTACATTTTTGAGGACCTGGTGCGGCGGTTCTCTGAGAGCTTTGGCGAGGAAGCCGGAGCGCACTTCACCAGCCGGGATATCATCTATCTGATGACCGACCTGCTGCTGTCTGAAGCCGACCTCGACACCAGCAGCATGACCGTTTACGATATGGCCATGGGAACCAGCCAGATGCTGAGCTGCATGGAGGAACGCATCCACGAGCTGAACAGCGACATTGAGGTGACCTGCTTCGGGCAGGAGTTCAACCCCTCCACCTTTGCCATCGCCAAGGCGGACATGATGATCCGGGGCGGCGACCCTAACAATATGCGGTTCGGTGACACTCTGTCGGAGGATCAGTTCCCCGGGTTCACCTTCCAATACATCATCTCCAACCCTCCCTTCGGCATCGACTGGAAGCGGGAGCAGAAGGCAGTGGAAGCCGAGGCTGCCCGGGGCGAGATGGGGCGTTTTGCCCCCGGTCTGCCCAAGATCAGCGATGGTCAGCAGCTTTTCGTGCTGAACGGCCTTGCCAAGCTGGCAAACAAGGGCAAGATGGCCATTATCCAGAACGGCTCTCCCCTGTTCAGCGGCGATGCCGGCAGCGGGCCCAGCAACATCCGGCAGTATATTCTGGAAAACGACTGGCTGGACTGCATCATCCAGCTTTCCACCGATATGTTCATGAACACCGGCATCTCCACCTACATCTGGGTGCTCAGCAAGGATAAGCCCGCCCACCGTGCGGGCAAGGTGCAGCTTATTGACGCCAGCCACTGCTTTGAGCCACGCCGCAAGAGCATCGGCACCAAGCGCAACGACATCACCGATGCCTGCCGGGAGCTGATCGTCACCGCCTACGGCGAGTTTGCCAACGGCAAGGTATACGGCGACAAAAACGGCATCTACTGCGAGAGCAAGGTGTTCGAGAGCGTGGAGTTCGGCTACAACAAGATCGTGGTGGAGCGCCCCCAGCGGGACGAGGCGGGCAACATCATCCTGAAGCGTGGCAAGCCTGTGCCGGACACCAGCCTGCGGGACACCGAAAACGTACCGCTGGTGCAGGATATTGACGCCTACTTTGCCCGCGAAGTTCTGCCCTATGCCCCCGACGCATGGATCGACCACAGCAAGACCAAGGTGGGCTACGAGATCCCCATGACCCGCTATTTCTACGAGTATCAGGCACCGGAAGCCGTGAAGGATATCGTGGCGCGCATCACCGCACTGGAACAGGATATCTCCGCCGGGCTGGCAGAGCTGTTCCATAAGGAGGGCTGACCATGGCACGGAAAATGAAAGACAGCGGCATTGAATGGATTGGGGAGATCCCGGAGGGGTGGAAAATCAGTAAAGTTTCATATTTCTACGAAGTTCAATTAGGAAAAATGCTCCAACCCCAAAAGAAATCCGAAACAGACACAGAAGAAAAGTATCTGTGTGCTGCTAATGTTGGAAAGAACAGTTTGTCCCTTGATACGCTTAAAACCATGTGGTTTTCCCAAACTGAAGAGCATCAATTTGATTTAAAAGAGGGAGATTTACTCGTAGTCGAAGGCGGAGATGTTGCAAGCTGTGCTATCATTGAAACTCCTGTTCGAAACCTATTCTTTCAAAACGCCTTACATCGCGTTCGTCCTTTGCATAATGAAAGCGTTGCGTTCTTGCGGTACTGGCTTATGACTGCAAAATCATACGGTTACATTGATCTCATTTGCAACAAGGCAACGATAGCTCATTTCTCAAAAGAAAAATTCATCGCTTTGCCAATTCCCGTAATACCTCAAGATATTCAATCCAAGATTGTTTCTTTTCTTGATTTGGAGTGCAAGCAAATTGACGATTTGCTGTCCAAATCCCGTTCCAGCATTGAAGAATACAAAAAGCTCAAGCAGGCAGTTATTACGCAGGCTGTTACCAAAGGCGTGCGTGGTGAGCGAGAGATGAAGGATAGCGGAGTTGAGTGGGTTGGGGAAATCAATCATAGATTTTCCCTCATTAAACTAAAATACATCTGTTCTATCTTAGACCAATACCGAAAGCCTATTTCTGCTGATAAGCGCAGTCAATCTGGTTCCGTTCTCTATGATTATTATGGAGCATCCGGTGCCATCGATAAAATTGATAATTACACGATTGACGATCATGTCATGTTGATTGGTGAAGATGGTGCAAATCTACGAATGCGTAATTTGCCGTTAATGTACGAAGTCAATGGTAAAGCATGGATCAACAATCATGCACACATTCTCAAACCAACCGAACGAGTGGATTTTTATTATTTGTTCTATGCTCTTGAAGAGTTAGATATCAACCCTTATATTACCGGCTCCGCACAGCCTAAACTCAGTCAAGAAAAACTACAAAACATTTGGGTTCCACTCCCCGATCTTGAAGAGCAACAGGAGATTGCAACCTATATCCGTTCCAAGTGTGCCGAGATTGACAAGCTGATTGCAAAGAAGGAGCAGCTGATAAAAGAGCTGGAAAGCTACAAGAAAAGTTTGATTTATGAGGTTGTAACGGGGAAACGGGAGGTGTAAACTTATGAAAGATAGTGAATCTCCAAGAAGCGGAATCCTAGATTGTGAAAACGGCTCTGCTTCATTTTATTGTAATGATTTCAACTTTTATATCATGAACAATTTTATCAAACGAGAAGATACTTACTATCCACAAGATACCTTTTCTCTAAAGACTGACAATCAGTTTATTCACGGATTGACACATGATGGACAAAGTATCGCTATTTTTGTCGGCGATACTAATACTTCTTCACTCACATCAGTTTTTGAGCTGCAAACATCCGCATATCTCGTTCAATGTTCTAATCGAACTGATTGTAATTGGGACTCCTTTGATAGTATCGAATTTCGCGGTGGAGTATTAAATAATTTATTTTCCTATCGCAACATTTCAGTAACTTATATTCCTGGAGGCTATACCGTCAAAGATGATGACTATATGCTAAGCGATTCAATAGGCACACCCTACGGAAATATTGAAGTAGACATCGGTTGGTATACTGCTCATAATGTAAATCCGAAAGAACTTACAGCCAGTCAAAACACCGCCTATATGCGTTTCATTTTTGAAAAACCTCTTTCGCTGGAAGATGTTTTCAAAAACATCGAAACTGCTCGTTCTCTCGTCAAATTCATGTCTTATAGAGATAATGTCGAATTTGATTCAATCAATCTTCAAAAGCGTTATATGCTAGATACTCCAGATGGGCCAATTGAAGATTTTTATAATGATGCCCAAGTTTTCATTCGGAATAATTTTGCTCCATCTCAAAAGCGTCCTGTAGATTCAATTTGTTTTGATGACCTAGGTACCCATGTTTTTTCTCTGCTCCATATGCTTTACGAAGATAAATCTCATAATCCTCTTCATTTTCTCGAATTTCTTCCTAATTCAGATGAGGCTGCCAAATGGATTTCCAGTGAACATATTCGTGAAATTGCAACATTTATCGAATGTGAAACATATCAAAGCTCCCAAAAAAGCGATTCAAAATCCAAAAAACTCTTTGACGATTCTGTAAGATTAAAAAATCTAATATCTAAATTCAAGCAAACTCTTTACCAAGATGAATTTGAAAATGGCACACTTCCTGAAAATGTTCATCAACTTTTAGAACGCAAACTCAATACAATAGCTTTTCCTAGCAGAGATTCAGATTTTTGCTTATATGAAGCCTATAAATACATTACCTATAATATCCTTCCTTATTGCAAAAAATTTTTAACAGCAAACGACACAAAAGAATTTCGCAAATATCGAAATGATGAGACTCACGGAAATTATGGATTGCTTAATTTCAATATAGGCATCACTGGGCTTTATTTAGTTGCAACTGGCTATTGTTCCATTTTGCATCGCGCTGGAGTTGATGATACCACTTTGGAACAGCTATGTAATAAACATTTTTTATGTTGATAAAGGAGGTCTAACCATGCCCCTCAACACCACCGAAAAGCAGTTTGAATCGGACATTGCGGCGGCGCTGCTCTCCCCTGCCGGGGGCTACACCCGAAACGGGGATTGCTACGACCCCAAGCTGGGGCTGTTTGTGGATACCCTGATCCGCTTTGTGCAAACCACCCAGCCCAACGAGTGGGCATTTTTTGAAAAGCAGAACCCGGTAAACCCGGTGCGGAAGTTCTGCACGGCCTTTAACAATGCCTGCGATGCGGACGGGCTGCTTTCGGTGCTGCGGCATGGGTTCAAGCACCGGGGACGGCGGTTCCGGGTGTGCTATTTTCAGCCGGAATCCGCGCTGAACCAGAAGGACGCCCAGCGCTACGCTGAAAACGAGATCACCTGCAACCGGCAGTGGTTCTACTCCGACACCACCCACAACTCGGTGGACATGGTGCTGGCGGTAAACGGCATCCCGGTGTTCGCCTTTGAGCTGAAGAACCAGTTCACCGGGCAGACTGTGGAGAACGCCAAGCAGCAATGGATGCACGACCGGGACCCCCGGGAGGTGTGTTTCCAGTTCAACAAGCGCATTCTGGGCTACTTTTGCGTAGACCTGACCGAGGTGTGGATGGCCACCCGGCTGGCAGGCAAGGACACCCGCTTTCTGCCCTTCAATCAGGGCTCCAACGGTGCCGGGCGGGACGGCGGTGCAGGCAACCCGCCCAACCCCAACGGCTACCTTACCGCCTACCTCTGGGAAGAAGTGTTCCAGAAGGACAGCATGATGGACATCCTGCAAAAGTTTATGAGCCTGCAGGACGGCAAGACCCTGATCTTTCCCCGGTACCACCAGCTGGACGTGGTGCGTAAGCTGGTGGCAGATGTGCGGCAGAAGGGTGCCGGGCAGCACTATCTCATCCAGCACAGCGCCGGGTCGGGCAAGTCCAATTCCATTGCATGGACGGCGTACCGGCTGGCTTCCCTGTTCAACACCGAGAACAAGCCGGTGTTTGCCAGCGTCATCGTGGTGACTGACCGCACCGTGCTGGACGCGCAGCTGCAGGAGACCATCTCCGGCTTCGACCATACGCTGGGTGCGGTGGAGGCCATCGGCGAGGACAAAAACTCCGGCGACCTGCGGGATGCCATCAACAACGGCGCACGCATCATCATCACCACGCTGCAAAAGTTCCCGGTCATCTATACTGAGGTAAACAAAACCGCCGGGAAGAACTATGCCGTTATCATCGACGAAGCGCACTCCTCCCAGACCGGCACCTCTGCTTTGAAGCTGAAAGCCGCCCTTGCCGACACCGAGGATGCGCTGCGGGAATATGCCGAGTTGGAAGGCAAAGCGGAGGACGAGATCGACCCGGAGGATGCACTGGTGAAGGAACTGACCTCCCACGGGCGGCACAAGAACCTGTCCTTCTTTGCCTTTACCGCCACCCCAAAAGCCGCCACGCTGGAACTGTTCGGCACCGAGTACCCGGACGGCAGCCACCACCCCTTCCACATTTACAGTATGCGGCAGGCTATTGAGGAAGGGTTCATTCTGGATGTGCTGCAAAACTACATGACCTATTCCACCTGCTTCAAGATCGCCAAGACCATCCCGGACAACCCCGACCTGCCTGCCAGCCGGGCGGCAAAGCTCATCCGCAAGTATGAAGAGCTGCATCCCTACAACATCAGCCAGAAGGCAAAGATCATTGTAGAGACCTTCCGGGAGACCACCAGCCACAAGATCGGCGGGCGGGGCAAGATGATGGTAGTCACCTCCTCCCGGCTGGCGGCGGTGCGATACTTCCACGAGGTCAAGTGCTATATTGCGGAGCAAGGCTATGACGATGTGCAGATCTTAGCGGCATTTTCCGGTGCCGTACCGGACGGCGGCGTGGAGTACACAGAGCAGTCCCTGAACGTCCGCGCCGACGGCAGCCACATTGCAGAGAGCCAGACCAAAAAGGAGTTTCATAACAACTTCAATGTGCTCATCGTGGCAGAAAAATACCAGACCGGTTTTGACGAACCGCTGCTCCACACCATGATCGTGGACAAAAAGCTGAAGGGCGTCAAGGCGGTGCAGACCCTCTCCCGCCTGAACCGCACCTGTCCCGGCAAAACCGACACCTTTGTGCTGGATTTTGTGAACAAGGCAGAGGACATCCGGGAGGCCTTTCAGCCGTTTTATCAGGAAACCTTTCTGGAGCAGGAGGTCAACACTGACCTCATTTACAAGACCCAGAAGGAGCTGCGGAGCTTTGCGGTCTATTCCGATGCAGACGTGGAAGCCTTTGCCAAGGAGTATTTCCGCAGCACCAAGCAGGATAAAAACGCCGTGGGCCGCATGAGCAGCGTCTTGAAGCCGGTGGCAGACCGCTACAACCAGAAAACGCAGGCCGAGCGGTACCAGTTCCGCCGTCTGCTGCGCAGCCTTGTCAAGTGGTACGGCTACGTTTCACAGGTGGCGCGGATGTTCGATGAAGAGCTGCACAAGGAGAACGTATTCTGCGCTTACCTGCTCAAGCTGCTGCCGCCGGACGAGGTCTCTCCGCTGGATCTGGAGGGCAAATTGCAGCTGGAGTATTACAAGCTGCAAAAGACCTTTGCCGGTGCCATCGAGTTGGAACACGCCAAAGGCGTCTACGAGCCGGTCACCCAGAAGGGTGCTCTCGGCCACGACCCCAAAGAGCCGCTGGACGAGATCATTTTGAAGATCAACGAGAAGTTCAAGGGCGAGTTCACCAATGCCGACCGGGTGCTGCTTACTGCCCTGCATGACCGTCTGCTGGCCGACCCGAAGCTGGCAAAGCTGGCGCGCAGCTCCGACCCGCAGATCTTTACCGAGAGCATCTTCCCCAAAGCCTTTGATACTGCCGCACAGGACAGCTATCTTGAAGCGCAGGACACCTTCTCTTCCCTGTTTGAGGACACCAGCAAGTATAAGGCTATTATGTCAGCTCTGGCAGAGTGGCTGTATGGGGAATTCCGCAATAAGTAAAACAGTTTTCCCTTTTTATTTGCTTAAAACAGCCTGCATCCACGGGATGCAGTTCAAGGGTTTGGGTGTTCCCAACAAGTATTTTGCAAAGCAAAATAAGCAGATGTATATACGTCTGCATTGCTTGCGGGTGCTATGAAACCTCTCAACGTTCTTCCAAAATTTGAAAATCATTTTGCAATCGAGACCGTCCGTTTTCAAGTTCAACTTGAAGCGGGCGGTTATTTTTCTGCACAAAAATTTTCGAGTTTGCAACCGCAGCAAACAGGGCGAGTTGGTACCGCCTCGCAATTTTTGAATCAGATTTTTCAAATCCAACTTCAAAAACGCTTGTTGAGCTTCGCCCAAACCCGATATTCCGCACAAAATTGCGCTGGCTACACGTTTCCGCTGATGCCGAATAAGCAAATTTTCTTGGAGAAAAAATCGTTTCTGAAAAATTGTCGTTGATTCATTCAATATTGCACAAAACCGGAACTATTACTTCCGGTTTTGAAGGCAAAAAGCGGAAGTATCACTTCCTAAAAATTTGAGTGTTATTATGGTATGCTCTATCCAGAGCATTTTCCAAGAAGCGGAAGCATTCCTTCCGGTTTCTCCTTGGGAGCCTCCTGAAATCCACTGAAAACCGGAAGGAATGCTTCCTAAAAAATTCTTCTTGGTTATGGTATGCTTTCTACAAACCTTCATCGAACCTTGAGAACCGAATGACCGTCTGCATGGGATACCCGGCGATGACCCCCAAGTGGGAGAGCCGGAAAACGCCGCCGGAAGGGGGCAGGAAAACCATGCAGAGAGAACGGCACCCCAAATTTGAGATCATGTTGATACGCAAAACCGGAACCAGTAGTTCCGATTTCACTTTTGAATTCACTTCAAAATCCTTAAAAACCGGAACTACCAGTTCCTAAAAACAAAATTTACGATGTGATACACTAAGTCCACAGAAGCATATTCTTCATTGCTTTCACACCAGTTCAGGCACTGAATGTCCGATTTTTAGCAAAAATTCAAATCAACTTTCGTAAAAAACGGTCGTAATGTGTCCTAAAAATTTTTCTGTTGATGTGTTAATCTAGTT
>ENA-UAYF01001018-UAYF01001018.1-human-gut-metagenome-genome-assembly--contig:-NODE-1018-length-12884-cov-4.622964_pt1 | contig 12884 bp, 10 predicted proteins | sample MGYA00244017_ERZ654600 | MGnify/ENA primary metagenome ERZ654600 (study PRJEB26926, sample SAMN06164490) | human gut metagenome | biome: ENVO:00009003; feature: ENVO:2100002; material: ENVO:00002003... | reverse complement strand
TACACCTATTAAGTCGTCGGCAGCGTCAGATGTGTATAAGAGACAGTATTCCCATAGAACAAGGAAGACTTCCTCAAACGGAAAAAGATATTGTGGTAGACAATGTCTGGCAGGAGATGCAGAAGAAAGATGTAATCGGTATGAACTTGTATAGCGGTAATACCGACTACACAATCTGTGGAATATCCGCACCTTTTCAGGCCAATGTATATAACCGAAGTAGTGGATATGCTTTCCTGCCTTATGATCCTTCAGTCTACATAGGTCATTGTTACATAAAGAGTCATCCGGGCCAGCAAAAAGAAGTAGCCCGATGGATTGAGAAAGTCTACCGCGAGATGCTTCCTGAAAATATAACTTATCAGGCTAAAACATTCCTGGATGATATCCATATTTTGCAGGCTCTTGAGTATAATCTGAAGGACATCATTTTGTTCTTTGCTGTTATCAGCATTATTATCACACTATTAGGTGTATACTCCAGTATCACGCTCGATACAGAACGACGCCAGAAAGAAGTTGCTATCCGTAAAGTAAATGGGGCAGATGTTCCGCAGATTATCCTGTTGTTTGCCCGCCTTTATATCATCTTGTTATTGTGTAGTGCCATCGTTGCATTCCCGCTTGTATATGTTGTATTGATGTTATGGAAACAAATGTATACGGTATTCTTTGACTGCGGTCTGCTTTTCTGGCTCTGTATCTTCTTGATTGTTACTTTTATTACAGGCTTTACAATACTTTTCCGTATCTTGCGGATAGCAAAAACTAATCCGGCGGAAGTGATTAAAAACGAATAAGAACAATGGTATTACATTATTTGAAAGTTGCTCTACGGAATCTGCTGAAGTACAAGACTCACAGTTTCATTTCCGCCCTTTGCCTGGCAGTGGGAATCGTATGCTATACCATTGTATGCTTTTTCATGCAGGAATGGGCCAAACTTGAAAACTTACCTGACAGCGAGCGACGGATAAGAATAACAGTCAACCAGAAACAAAGTTCTTTTTTTCGAACCAGTGAAATAAAACGACTGGAAGAGCAATCTATCAGTGGTTTAGAATGCCTGACCATACAATCCTTTAACAATTCAACGGAAATAGAAGTCATCGATAACGAGCAACGTAACTTACCTTTTCTGATAGGTTATAGAGGGGTTAACAGTAATTTTTTCTCCTATAACAACAGAAAATTGCTACATGGCAGCCGACTTCCCGAAGCACCTGATGAAGTGGTATTATCCAATAAATTTGCAAGTAAATCATACGGCACTGCAAATCCTATTGGAACAACCATACGCCTTGCTAACCCACAAAGTATAGCTAAAAATACAATACAGAGCTTTAAAGTCGTGAATGTAGTGGAAGATAACGGACTACAAGACCCCAAAGTCGATTGTTATTTCTCCTATGAAATCATGACTTATGACGCCTTGAGTGTAAAAGGTTATCTATCGCCTAAGACAACTATGGAAATGCTAAACAAAAGTTTACAGTCCATAACGTGGCAACGGAATGAGGACACCGTACACCCTTATGCAGCGTTCAGTATGCGGCAGGACAAAGAACTGACAATGGTGCAGTATCTAATACTATTCATAGCCTCACTTATCCTGGTTTCAGGGCTGATTAATTTCCTTAAGTTCATCATTCAGATGTTCTATAACCGTCAGCGTGAAGTGGCGCTTCGCAAGTGTATGGGATCCGAGATAAAAGGGCTGTTCCTACTTCTTTTCACTGAAGTATTTTGGATGATGTCCACTGCATTTCTTTTATCTCTGTTTTTAACGGAACTCATGATAAATCTTGCGAAGATATACATTCCAAGCCATGATATGCCCGATTTACCCTTGTCATCTATCTATGTTGTACAGTTTCAAATATATGTTGCACTTCTGATGATATGTATGCTCGTAATATGGTTTCCTATCCGCCGTTTACGGAAAGTGAGCATAATCAGCCAAATCAACAATAACCGTAGCCGTCATATCTTCCGTTCGATTATGATGTGGTTGCAATTAGGCATTGCCATTTTCTTTGTGGGCAGTACACTCGGCGTCAATATGGTGTGGCACGAAGCGTTCGGTCAGGCATACAATCCGCTTACATCCGAAGAAGAAGAAAATATCATTTCCCTGAAGGTAAATACCCAACGTATGTGGCAACACATAAACCCTATATTATCTGATATTCAAGCATTGCCGGAGTGTATAGAGACACTGACCATGACAGATGATTTGCAAAGTGGAAATCATTTTATGCGCACCTATAAGAAGGCTGACCAATCGGAGGTCATGATTACCGTAGCAGAGGGAGCTACGAGTTACTTTAAATTCCTGAAGATCCCATTGCAAGGAAAAGAAGTGAATGGAGATGCAGAAGGTACCGTTTATGTCAGTGAGGCCTTCAGACTGCAACTAGATAAGGACAACGTGCAAGACAGAGTAGAGATTGAGGGCCAAAGTTACCGCATCATCGGTACTTTCAAAGAGCTCTATAAAGAAACTCAGGGAAGAGGAACCATCGGTTCGGTATTTTTCCCCAGCAACCATTTCAGGTATTTCTATGTCAAGCTGGCACCGGGTACAAACGCTACCAAAAGTATCCGACGCATCACTAATATCTGTCGTAACTACGTACCCACAACCTTGCCTCTTGAAATCCGCTCCCTATCTGATAATAAACAAACGATGATGGGATCGATGTATATGACACAAGTGGCGATGACAATCCTGGCCGTTGTAAGTATACTATTGGTTGTACTGAGTATCTATTCGGCCATCTCCATGGACACAGTCAGCCGACAGAAGGAAATAGCCATTCGTAAAATCAACGGAGCTACCCCATGGATCATTGCCGGTATATTCAGTAAAGCTTATCTGGTGATTTTCCTGCTGGCTTTTGCGGTTGCTTATCCTTTGGTACGACTGATGCTGCTATCAATAGACGCAGACACAGTGAAGTGCATACAGGGTTGGGATTGGGGAATTCTGTTATTCTTCAGTGTGGCCTTCATGATATTCCTCACCACCGCATACAAAATTTACCGGATCATGCATATCAATCCGGCCGAGATAATAAAAAATGAATAAACAATATTACTAATTAAAATTATCACTATTATGATTAAAACAGTAAACCTGCAGAAAATCTTCAAGACAGAAGAAGTGCAAACATGGGCTTTGAACAATGTGAACATCGAAGTGAAAGAAGGCGAGTTCGTCGCAGTCATGGGACCTTCCGGTTGCGGTAAATCTACATTGCTGAATATCCTCGGCTTGCTCGATAACCCTTCGGGTGGAGAATACTACCTCAATGGAAAGGAAGTATCCAAATACACCGAAGCACAACGCACCAGCCTGCGTAAAGGTGTTATTGGTTTCGTATTCCAAAGCTTCAACCTGATTGACGAACTGAACGTATACGAAAACATCGAACTGCCGTTGCTCTACATGGGCATTCCTTCCGCCGAACGCAAACGTCGCGTGGAAACAGCTATGGAACGCATGGCCATTACACACCGAAGCAAACACTTCCCACAGCAACTCTCCGGTGGTCAGCAGCAACGTGTAGCCATTGCCCGTGCCGTAGTAGCCAATCCAAAGCTGATCCTTGCCGATGAGCCTACCGGTAATCTGGACTCCAAGAACGGTAAGGAAGTGATGGAACTGCTGAATGAACTGAACAAAGAAGGAACCACCATCGTCATGGTAACCCACTCACAGCACGATGCCGGTTTTGCAGGACGTATCATTAATCTGTTCGACGGACAGGTGGTGACAGAGGTGAGTCTGTAAACGTTTCTTTACTCTGCCAATTCCTGTCATCCTGGGCAAGATCGAAGAATCTCATCTCTACAACCTTGTGTCAAGAGAAGATATCTTTCGATGAGCCCAGGGTAACAGATTGACCTACTTTTCAAATAACATATCAAGATATTAAACATGTACATTCTGAAGTTTGTCCTGCGTAGCTGGTGGCGAAATAAATTGTTCGTCACGATTTCTCTTGTCAGTCTGGTCATCGGTATCGCCTGCACCAACCTACTGACAACCTTCGTCCTATACGAATACAACATTGAGTATAACAACCCCAACCGTGACCGTATCCTCCGGCTGACACAAACACTACCTTTCGCTCAACAAGAAATGCAGGGAACATTCGTATATCACGAATCTGTCCCCGAAATCATCTCACAATTCCCTGAGATAGAAGCTTCACTACGCACACAAGCCATCACTCACACAAAAATCCGTGTGGGCGACCAAGAATATTCCGAACTGAACCTGCTATCGGCAGACAGTACATTGCCCAAGTTTATCCCCATCGAAACCCGTGCAGGAAAAATAGAAGAAGTATTGACTCACCCGGGAACCATCGCCATCAGCCAAGCTCTGGCCGAACGTTATTTTGGTACCACCGACTGCCTCGGCAAGCTGCTGGATATCCCTCAATCCGGCGAAAGTACCTATCGTATCGCCGCCGTCTTCCGCCTGCCACCGCAAAGCATGTTGCAGGCAGACTTGCTCACGCATCTAAAAAGTCCCGAAGGAACCACCTGTTCGATACTTCTCAAAGAAGGAACAGACCTCAACGCCTTTCGCCAACGCTTCGAGACAACCGAGCTTCCTACTTTATTAGGCAAAGGGTATTATCGTACCCAGACTTTACAGGAATCCTATTTTACCACTACCACACAAGATAGCAACCAGTGTATCGAGCATCGGCAAAAGGCCCTGTTAAGCGTCGGACTGCTATCTGCTTTATTAATCTTGTTCATCGGTTGCTTCAACTATATCAACCTCAGTTTTTCACGCTTATTGAAACAAATACGCACCTTGCACATTGAAAGCCTTTTAGGTGCAAGCCACCGTCAAATCCGTTGGCAACTCTTTGTCGATACTTTCCTGATGGTGATTACAGCGTTCTTGTTATCCATTCTGTTGATGAGCGACCTGTTAGCAGTATTCAATGCAACAATATCCGCACATCTGTCGTTCTCCTATCTTTTCTCCGTTCAGGTATTCCCTGTTATCCTGCTGTTTGTCATCATTCTATCCGTTGTTCCGGCAGAATACATGAGCCGGAAGATACAGACCTTGTCCGAAAGCCGTTACCGCAGCTTCTTTACAGGTCGTAAGAAACAGCGCATTGTAGCAGCACTGGTCACCTTACAATTCATGATTTCCATCGGACTGCTAAGTGCTTTTATGATAATCCGTAGCCAAATGGACCTGATAGAGCAGGAGGGAAGCCGCTACAAAGGAATCGTTGAGTTTGGAATCGGTGACTCCCGGCAATCCCCTTTATCTACTTGGATAGAAGACATTAAATCCATCCCCGGAGTGAAGTCTGTTGTATCTTCCAAATCAGGCCTTTATACCATGAGTATGGCCGTTCCCCGCCAAAATGGTGAGAAGAATGACCTTCTGATGCTTGAACTTTATGAAAACTGTCCGGACTTCCTGGATATATACGATTTCGACTTGCTGGATGCCAAACAAACATTCCATTTATTACTTCGTACCTCTGTGCCGGTCATCATCAACGAGTCCTTCATTCGCTATCTTGTGCCCGAAGGAGAAGACCCGGTGGGACAACCGATCTCTAAATACGTGCCCGAAAAGAGTGAGAAAGGTACTATTATCGGTGTCATAAAAGATTTCAAGAAATATTCGCTCACAAACAATGTGTTTCCACTGAGAATGATTCTGCATGAAATGCCACAAGATAGCTATACCACATTGACCTTACAGTTTGACGAACAAGATCGCACAGCAGTTATCAATCATCTTCGCGGATTATGGGAAAAGAAATACCCCGGTACTCCATTCAATTATGAAGACCCTTATCAGGTACTGATCTCCAATAATCAGGAAGTCACCGACTTTTCCCGCATCCTGCTGATGTATGCATCAATCAGTTTGTTCCTCACACTGTTCGGATTGTTCGGCATCACCCATTATGCTATCCAGCAACGTATACGCGAAATAGGAATTCGGAAGATTCACGGTGCATCATTCGGGCAAATATTATGGCTTGTCAACCGCCCGTTCCTGTACTACATAGGTATAGCTTTTATACTCATTGTACCCCTGGTCTGCTATCTGATGAATTATTGGCTGCAACAATTTGCTTACCATGTACACATTGGTATCCTTCATTTCCTGCTTCCTTTGTTCTTCACTGTCTGCATCACCCTGCTCACAGTATGCCTGAACAGTTATCGGGCAGCAAGAAATAATCCGGTAGATAGTATCAAATACGAATAACCGTATCCCGGTTAATCTCCAGAACCAGAGACTGAAAATCAATCATCGCATTAAATAAAGCGATGTGTGAATAGGAGGAAATCTCATCTGACGGAATATCACATTCCGTCAGTACCCCCTGTTCCAAAAGCAATGCACGTTTTGTGCCTTTCAATAAGGGAGTCCTCGGTGTATACCAGACTCCCTCTTTTTCTAACGCCACATTAGCAATGGAAGTATCCGTCAAAATATTGTTTCTGACAATCAATACATCATCCTGATTGCCGCGCAGGGCATACAATGCTTCCAGTTCCTTCCGGTCCATACTTTTGTAGCGATAATCAATCGTATCCGAACCGACTAACCGGAGTGAACGTACAGTCCTCATTGTATAAGCGGAAAATGCCACTTCACATACTTCTCTGCCATAAACTACCCGGCATTTATAAAAACCGCTTTCAGGACAATCTCCTGTATAATCCAGAATATCTAGTTGATCCGCCATTCCGAAAACCGCCTGTCTCGTCTCATTCATCCTACGGTTGTGATGGGCAAGGTTCTGCAACTTACCGTCACGTACTTGTATCGTTTCAATAAATCGGCACATATATTTTCTGTTTCATTTCTTCATATTCACTGCGGGCGTCACTCTTGAAAGTAATGCCACCACCGCTTTTAAAATACATCCCGTCCGCCTCTTGCTCCACAAAACGTATCATCACGGCACTATCCATATTGTCTCCATCGAAATATCCGGTTATTCCCGTATAGAATCCCCGTTCATATCCTTCAGCTTCACGAATAATCTGCATCGTCTTCTTTTTGGGTGCACCGGTAATAGAACCGGCAGGCAACATGCTGAAAAGAATATCACCTAACTGCCGTTTGTAATCTTCTGGAAGTTCACCGCATATCTCCGAACTGGTCTGTAATATCGGTCCCCGATTTGTCTGCAACACATCTATATAACGATAACGCTCCACCCGGACATGAGATGCCACAATACTCAGATCATTCCTGATCAGATCCACAATCGTAGCATGTTCCGCCGCTTCTTTCCCATCATTCATCAAGGTTTGTACGGCATCGGGCAGGGTAGCGTCTATCGTACCTTTCATGGGATAAGAGCTGATAGTCCCTTTCTTTATCCGAACAAAAATCTCCGGAGAGAAAACTACAAAACGATTCTTTACCCATACTTTATATAAAGCACGGGAGTTACAATATATATCCTTTAAAGTCAGATTGGTTTGTACCGGAGTCCGGCAAGTTAAATTCGTAAGAAAGCTGTTTCCGGCAAGAATATTCTTTTTCACATATCCGAAAGCACGACTATATTCCTGAAAAGAAACAGGCTGTGAGATCCATTCTATCTGTTCCGGCAAACTCTCCGGAAGCAATTCATCCGTTAAACCGGCAACTGCTTCATTCGTAAATCCATTCAGGTTATATATCAACTCCTCCGGTGAGACCTCTGCCGTCTCTTCCACATAAACCTGTTCCTGCGAATAATCAATCAGAAAGACAAACGACTTTGAACAGCCTGCCAGCATATTCATGCGTGCGATTGCTTCCTGCTTACTATATAGTTTCATACATCTATTTTCGTTTAGCAGGAAGCAAAGGTAATAAAAAAACTATTTCCGTGCCGCCACTGCCAGCAATACTCCCAGCACAATGCCCAGCAATGCTGCAAACAATACGCGCATATCCGGTGGAAGCATGAAAGTAATGGTGTGTGCAGGATACCAGAAGAACGGGATTGTCTTCTTAAAAACGAAGTTCCATTGAACGTTCCAGTTCAGTCCGGTGATGATTTTCGTCATCGGAATAGGGGTGATAAGACTCTTAATAGAACCGCCGCACATCAGGATATGCGTATCTGTTATTTTATGGAAAGTCATGAATACCGGAGCAAAGATTGTGTTCATCGTTACCGATATGGCCAGCGCCACCAGCACCTTATCGAGAGACATCGCTTCACTTGTAAACGTTGCGGCAGCATTTGCCATTCCCATATACTCCATGAACTGCGGCACACCTTTTGAAAAGATAATCATAGCGGCATTGATACCCATACCGAGTATGCCCCATACCACCATGCGCGGAATAATACCGAAGCCCTTCCGGTTGTACACTCCCGCACTGATTCGTAATCCCAGCACTTCGCCCAACGAAGACAGAATGGCAAACTTCAGAAAGCTCATCACCATACCATGTGCAGCATTGAACGACTTATACCAGTCATAAACCGCGTCACTCAAAAAGAAGGGTAGAAAGACTACCACCACCAGAATAATAAACAGGAAATCTTGCTTTTTCATTGAAAAGACGTGTTTTTCATTAATAATGCGGCAAACATACTAAAAAACTTTCAATATCAAAGCAAGATGATAAGAAAAACTGTAAATTTGTAACAAAAGACACACAGTCATTCTATTCTTATTAGCAGAATCACAGTTTCAGCATCTTCTTCTCCCTTTCCAGATCGTCACCATTCAGGTGAGGGGAGGGCACCGTACACGTTTTTATATAATCCCCGCCCCGGCATGTATATTCAAAATAGACCTTTTGCTCCGGTGTCAGTTCTTCCTCGGTCAGCAGTCCGCCTTTCAGTTCAATAAAATCATCCATGCTGGTGCTATCGGAATATTTCACGAAAACAATCCGCCGGGCTATCGGATTCCGGTTATAGTCCAGACTCAAGTAAAGCCCTTTCAGCATAGACGGATAGTCGTACATGGGCAGTTGCAGATAGATGGTGAATAATGCAAGCTGCGGAGCCTCCCTTTCGTTGAAGATGATATATGCATTCTGATGATTATTTAATAACCCGATCCCCCGGTGCGTTGTGTTGTAAGCGCTCATATGAGTCACCTGTACATAGTCATTGTTTTCGGAGGCACTAATCAGATACGGTTCCATCTTCAGGCAATCACTCGAAGACGAAAGACTATAACTTATATATATACCACTATAATTATACACTTCCTGTGCCGAATGATTCATCTCTTCGGTCAACATTCTGACGAATGGAATTTCCTTCTGGTTACCGGTTGTCACGGGTTCCAGTTCCAGCAACTGCTCTTTCATTTCAGTAAGGTTGCCGAGCAAACGTTTCTTCGAAACATTATTCACCTGAGACAGGGCATAGTCCAATGCTTCTTCTGCCGTCATTCCTTTCTTTACCGATCTTGCAAAGGTGGGCAGCACACTTGAATAGAGAGAAGACAGCACACTGGCAGGCATATTCGTTTTGTCAGCTATATCTTTCATTTTCACCCCTTTATTACGCAGATCTTCTATCCGCTTATATATATCTAATAGTTCTTCCATATTTTGTAAGTGTTTTTGGTTTTTAATTTGCAAAGAACAGCCTCTTGTGTTATATTCCGATTGCATAAATGTTACATTAATGTTACTTTATTTTCTATCCGATAATTAAATGTATTAATAATAAATATTCATTTTTTCTGTAACATCATCCTTCTACTTTTGCCCTCGAAATCAAAAGAGAATAAAATGAAAACAATTACCGACATTAAAACGGAACTACTTTCAAACAAGAAAATATCCGATCTTGTATTCATACTTTGGGCAGGAGGTGCAGCGCTTCTTTCGTACTCCTTAGTATATGCGCTTCGCAAACCTTTCACCGCTGCCTCCTTCGACGGACTGGATGCCTTCGGATTGGATTATAAAGTATTGGTTACCATCGTCCAGATTCTGGGCTACCTCATCGCCAAGTTTGTCGGTATCAAGTTGATCTCCGAATTAAAGAAGGAGCACCGCATGAAGTTCATCCTGGCTTCCATTCTGGTAGCGGAACTCTCCCTGGTTCTCTTCGGATTCTTACCCGCTCCTTATAATATCTTCGCCATGTTCTTCAACGGTTTGTCGCTGGGTTGCATGTGGGGCGTGATATTCAGCTTCATCGAAGGCAGACGCACCACCGATATTCTTGCCAGCCTTTTGGGTATCAGTATTGTCATCAGCTCCGGCGTGGCAAAATCCATCGGGCTGTTCGTTATGAACACCCTGCATGTAGGAGAGTTCTGGATGCCCGCTCTCATCGGTGCCTTTGCCCTGCCATTGCTTGCTTTGCTGGGTTACACCCTGAATCGCCTGCCGCAACCCACCCAACAGGACATTGCCGAAAAGAGCCAGCGTGTCACTCTCAACGGAAAACAACGCAAAGAACTGTTCCGCAACTTCATGCCTGTATTGATTCTCCTGTTCGTAGCCAACCTGCTGTTGGTTATCCTTCGGGATATTAAAGAAGATTTCCTGGTGAAGATCATCGACATGAGCGAACATTCTTCCTGGCTGTTTGCACAGATCGACAGCGTTGTCACTCTTATCATCCTGGCGCTTTTCGGAATGATGGTCTTTGTAAAGAGTAATATCAAAGTATTGGTCATCCTCTTGAGCATGGTGGTTGCCGGAACGGCTACCATGAGTTTCGTATCACTCAATTACGATACGCTTCAACTCAGCACCGTGACCTGGCTGTTCATCCAAAGCCTGAGCCTTTACATCGCCTACCTTTGCTTTCAAAGCATATTTTTCGACCGCTTCATAGCATGCTTCAAGATAAAAGGCAATGTAGGATTCTTTATTGTGACGATTGATTTCATCGGATATACCGGTACGGTACTCGTCCTGATGTTCAAGGAATTCTTTAATACGGATATCAATTGGCTCGATTTTTATAACCAGATGTCCGGTTATGTAGGAATAATCTGTACCGTAGCATTCAGCTGTTCTATTGTCTACCTGGTGCAGAGACATAAGAAAGAAGAACTCCTGCGCACTGGACGTGCGGTAGAAGAGAAACCGGAAATGCTGCAATCTGCATTTTCTGTGATGCCCAGCTAAAAAAAACAAGGAAAATGGAACACCTTGTTGTAATAAATGATAATTTAGCAGGTTGTATTCAGTTTCCCGGGTGCGTAATCCGCACTTAAAAATCTAAATAGGTAAATAACAACTCATTATAAAAAAACAAGTAAACATGAAAAGAATAGAATGTATCATTATGGACTGGGCAGGCTCTGCGGTCGATTACGGATGTTTCGCTCCGGTAGCCGCCTTCCTGAAAGCCTTCAATGAAATAGGCATCAACATCACGATGGAACAAGCCCGCCGCCCTATGGGAATGGCCAAGATAGACCACATCCGCGAACTGTTCAAGATGGACGGAGTAGGCGAGGAGTTTGAGAAACTCTATCACCGCCCCTGGAACGAACAGGACGTAACAGATATGAACGCCAAATTCGAGGAATACCTTTTTGCTTCCCTGGCAAACTACACCGACCCCATTCCCGGAGTCATCGATACCCTGAACGAACTGAGAAAACAAGGCATCAAAATAGGTTCCACCACCGGCTACACCCAAGCCATGATGGATGTAGTGCTTCCCAATGCAGCCCGCAAAGGTTACACCACCGACAAGTGTGTCACTCCCAACGGCCTGCCTGCCGGACGTCCTTTTCCTTATATGATTTACCAAAACATGATCGGTCTTGCCATCCCTTCAACAGACTGTGTTCTGAAGTACGGTGACACCATTGCCGACATCAAAGAGGGTATCAATGCCAAAGTCTGGACCGTCGGCGTCATACTCGGTAGTAACGAACTGGGACTAACCCAGGAGGAAGTAGAGCAAATGTCTCCCGCAATGCTCACTGCCCGGAAAGCAGAAGTCAGACAGCGTATGCTTCTGGCAGGTGCCCACTATGTGGTGGACAGCATCGAAGAGCTTCCCCAAATCATAGAACTTATCAATCATAAACTGAATACGAATTATTAATCCTTTTAAATATCAAACCAATATGAAACCCTATTTATTATTAACCCCCGGCCCATTAACCACGTCAGAAACCGTAAAAGAAGCCATGATGACCGATTGGTGCACATGGGACGCCGACTATAACGTACACATTGTAGAAGAAATCCGCAAATCCCTCGTTGCCCTTGCCACCACAGCCACCAATGAATACACTTCCGTACTCTTGCAGGGAAGCGGTACTTATTGCGTGGAAGCTGTTATCGGCAGTGTCATCACTCCCAAGCACAAACTACTTATCCTCAGCAATGGCGCTTATGGTGACCGCATGGGCCACATTGCCGAGTATCACGGCATCAACTACGATATGCTTGCTTTCGAAGAAACCGAACAGGTTTCCGTTGACTATGTAGACGATTACCTGTCCAACAATTCAGATATCACCCACGTAGCCGTAGTACATTGCGAAACCACTACCGGTATCCTGAACCCTCTCAAAGAAATTGCCCACATTGTGAAGCTCCACAACAAAAAGCTGATTGTAGACGCTATGAGCAGCTTCGGTGGTGTGCCTTTGGATATGTATGAATTAGGTATCGACTTCATGATCAGCAGCGCCAACAAATGCATCCAGGGTGTTCCCGGCTTCGGTTTTATCATAGCCCGCAAATCCGAACTGTTACACTGCAAAGGTGTTTCCCGTTCACTCTCACTCGATATTTACGACCAATGGGAGACGATGGAAAAAGGACATGGCAAATGGAGGTTTACTTCACCCACCCATGTAGTAAGAGCCCTGTCTCTTATACACATCTCCGAGCCCACGAGACACTGAGCGATCTCGTA
>ENA-UAYF01001017-UAYF01001017.1-human-gut-metagenome-genome-assembly--contig:-NODE-1017-length-12888-cov-4.776670_pt1 | contig 12888 bp, 12 predicted proteins | sample MGYA00244017_ERZ654600 | MGnify/ENA primary metagenome ERZ654600 (study PRJEB26926, sample SAMN06164490) | human gut metagenome | biome: ENVO:00009003; feature: ENVO:2100002; material: ENVO:00002003... | reverse complement strand
TTTTACATTTACACAAACAAACGTTTTCAGGAAATTGAAAAGCTCAACGACTACCTGACCCAGGTGTGCGCCGGCAACTTTGACCTGGCGATCGATTCCAACGAAGAGGGCGAACTGTCGCTGCTGAAGAACAACATTTACAAAGTGATTTTGATGCTGCGCAGCACGCACGACGAGGTTTTGAAAAGCAAGGAAAACCTGGCCGATTCGCTGGCCGACATTTCGCACCAGATGAAAACGCCGCTGACTTCCATGACCGTGATGAGCGATCTTTTAAAAGAGGAGACCGACGAGTCGAACCGCAAAACATTTATCAAAAACATAGACGCGCAGCTGGACAAAATGAACTGGCTGATCATTACGCTGCTGAAGCTTTCCAAGATCGACGCCGGTACAGTGACTTTTAAAAAAGAGACCTACTCCCTTTCCGGCGCTGTAAAAAAAGCTACCGAACCGTTTGCCATTACGGCCGACCTGCAAAATATTGCCATTTGCTGCGATGTAGACCCAAAACTGCGCGTGACCGGCGACGTAAAATGGGACGTGGAAGCATTTACGAACATCATCAAAAACTGCCTGGAGCATACGCCGCCCGGCGGAACGCTGACCGTTCAGGCAAAAGAGACGCTCGTTTACACCGAGCTGACCATAGAAGACACCGGCAGCGGTATCAGCAAAGAGGAGCTGCCGCATATTTTTGAACGGTTTTACCGCGGCAAAAACAGCAGTGAAAACAGCGTGGGCATTGGTCTTGCGCTGGCACAAACCATTTTAAACCGTGAAAAAGCCATGCTGGACGTGGAAAGTGAGCTTGGCAAAGGCACAAAATTCAGCATCAGGTTTTACAAAACGATCGTTTAAGTGACGAAACTGTTATAAAAAAGTCACCGGATCGTAAGATTTGCCGTGTATCATGGGGTCAGAAAACGAAAGGAGTTAACCGTAATGGATATTTTAAAAATCGAAAACTTAACGAAAACCTACGGTAAGGGCGACACCATGGTCAAGGCACTGGACAACGTTTCGTTCACCGTACCGAAAGGGCAGTTTTTAGCAATCGTGGGGCCGAGCGGTTCCGGTAAATCCACCCTTTTGCACATCATCGGCGGTGTAGACACACCGACCTCCGGCCGCGTGGTCATTGAGGGCACCGACATTTCGCAGCTGGACGAAACGGCGCTGGCCGTTTTCCGCCGCCGCCAGATCGGGCTCATTTACCAGTTTTACAACCTGATCCCGATCCTGAGCGTAAAAGAAAACATTACGCTGCCGCTGCTGCTCGACGGCCGCAAGCCCGACCAGAAGCTGATCGACAACCTGGTCAGCATTCTCGGCCTGAACGACCGGCTCGACCACCTGCCGAACCAGCTTTCGGGCGGCCAGCAGCAAAGGGTCTCCATCGGCCGTGCACTGGCCAACAACCCGGCCATCGTCCTGGCCGACGAACCGACCGGCAACCTGGACAGCGAAAATTCCAAAGAGATCATTGCGCTGCTGCGCAAGTTCAACAAGGAATTCAACCAGACCGTCATCATCATCACGCATGACGAGCGCATTGCGCTGGGCGCGGACCGCGTCATCGCCATCGAAGACGGGCACATCGTCAAAGATGAGGTGATGGTAAAATGAACATTGTAAACCGGCTGACGCTCAACCACTTAAAGAGCAACTTAAAGCGCACCATTGTGACCGTGCTCGGCATGATCGTGTCGGTCGCGATGATCACGGCCGTGTGCGTTTCGGTTGCCAGCATTTTTGACCTGATGGAGTATCAGGAAACACATAATTCCGGCATGGTGCACGCCACGATCTATTCCGGTGCGGCGGAGCCCACCGAAACGGCACCGATCATCCCGCAGCAGATCGAAAAAATGAAAGAAAGCGCCGGCGTAAAATACGCCGCTGCCGTAAAAAATGCCGAAGGTTACCACATTGAAAACAAGGAGCACCCCTCGCGCGGCATCGGCAATATGGGCGCCATGAACGCAGACGCTTTGCAGGTCTTTGTTACAGGCGATCTGCAGGGCGAGCTGCCGAAAAACAGCGGTGAAATTTTAGTAGACAAAGAATTCATCGAAAAAAACAGCCTGAACTGGCAGGTTGGTCAGACGGTCGACATTTTGACCGGCACGCGCATGTACATGGCTGAGGGCGGCGAGGACATCATTACAAGCGGTTCGGCGCAGGCCGGCGAATGGCTGGAAAACGAAGAGGCCAAAAGCTACAAGATCGCCGGCATTGTGGAAAACAACTATCCCACCGAAACATACCGTTTTGAATACCCGATCGTACGCGGCATGGACGCCGGCGAAGAAGCCGAAAGCGCCTACCTGCAGATGGAAGAGACGACCTATAAATCAGCCGAGCAGGCACAGGCCGCTATCGAAAACGCCGACATCGCATTTGACAAGACGATGCTCAACAGCGAACTGTTCGGGTACCACCTGGTACTTCTGGACAGCAGCGGCACACTGGCAACGCTCTTTATGTTTGCCGCGGTCATTTTTGTCATCATTATTGCTGCGTCTGTTGCACTGATCTACAATGCCTTTGGCATTTCGCTGGCCGAGCGCACGCGCTATCTTGGCATGCTGGCCACCGTTGGCGCCACCAAAAAGCAAAAGCGGCAGTCCGTTTACTTTGAGGGCTTTTTGCTGGGCGTTGTCAGCATTCCGCTTGGCCTGCTGTTCGGCATTCTCGGCATTGACGTAACGCTGCGGCTGCTGACGCCCTATATTGCCGGCTTTATGAACCATATGGAAAACTACACGATGCACGCCGTTGTGCCCGTATGGGCGATCCTGCTCATCATAGTTTTAAGTACCTTTACGATTTTCATCTCCTCCCTGATCCCGGCGGCCAAGGCATCGCGCACCACGCCGATCGACGCACTGCGCCAGACGGACGAGATCAAGGTAAAAGCCAAAAAGCTGCATGTGCCGAAGATCGTGCGCAAGCTCTTTGGCTATGAGGGTGAGCTGGCCCTGAAAAACCTGAAAAGAAACGGCAAAAAATCCAGAACGATCACCGCGTCGCTGGCCATTTCCATTGTGCTGTTCATCTGCGTCAACGCATTTTGCACGATGTTTACGGCCGCCAATTCCACCCAGCAGGCTGTTCCTTACCAGGTCAGCATGATGATCTACGATGATAACAATACGCTTGGCAACAACAAAAAAGACGAAATGAACCGAATCATCGCAGACACAAACAAAGTGGATAAGGCCTACAGCGTCACAACATTCAGCGACTATTGGTCCGTAGACGGCAAATTTATAGACGAAAGCAGCAAGGAGTTTTATTCTGAAGATGCAGAAAGCGGCACTTACGATGTAGACGTAGTCGTTTGGCAGATCGACGACGACATGTTTGACGCGCTTTGCGTGCAAAACGGGCTGAACAGCCGCGACTACTACACCAAAGAGGGCACGCGCACTGCGCTGCTGCGCAACGAATTGGTACAGATCGGCGGCGGCAAGCGAAACATTGTGCAGCCGCTGACGAAAGACGTGGTCGGCCAAACCATTCAGTCGCAGGCGCCGGTCATTCAGGACGATGGCACAGAACTGTACGAATCCTACAAGATCGGCGGGATCGCAAACACCATGACGGACGACACGCAGTACCTTTACCAGGTCGGCACACTGAATTTGTATATGCCCCTCAGCACGGCGACCGACCTGGAAATGAACCTGTACACGGTGGGCATTGAGACAAAAGACGCAGACGCCGTGGCCGAAAGTCTGGAAGAAACGCTGAGCGACATGGGCGTGAGCTACTATGTTTCCAACATCACCGGCAGCATGCAGCAGATGACCTCCACCATTATGGTGATGCAGGTGTTTGCCTACGGCTTCATTGCCCTGATCACGCTCGTTTCCGTGTTCAACATCTTCAACACCATTTCGACCAGCATTGAACTGCGCCGCAAGGAGTTTGCGATGTACAAATCGATCGGCATGACGCCGCACGGCTTTACCCGCATGATCAACTTTGAAAGCCTGTTCTACGGCCTGCAGGCGCTGCTCTTCGGCCTGCCGCTGAGCATTGCCGTAAGCTATTTGATGAACCGTGTGCTCAGCGATTCCATTGCCATGCCGTTCACGCTCGACTGGCGCATTTACCTGGGCACCGTGGTCGCCGTGTTCGTGATCGTGGGCGCGTCCATGCTGTTCTCGTGGTCAAAGCTGCGCAAAGACTCCATTATCGAAACGCTCAAGACCGAGATCAACTAAAAAGACACGAAAAGCAGAAACGCAAAACACCAAAAGCGCCGTGCGAACCAAATGTTCGCACGGCGCTTTTCTTTGTATTTGCAGTCGTTGATAAAAGGCAGGCAGCGCGCTTTTCACATCTGCCCGTTGACCCGGTCAAAAAAGTGACGTAAAGTCGGCACAAGCTTTCCGCCGTTCAGCAATTCCTTGATCTGCGCCGGCGAAAGCCAGCGCACGGCGGCCACCTCGGGCGTGGTGGCGTTTTTTAGATCCACTTCGCCGTCGTAGTGAAAAAGCCAGACGTCGCGGATGTCGTTAAACCGTTCGCCGCCGACCGTTTCGCGCACCGACGAGAAAAGCACCCGCCCGGCTGCAGGATCGAGCGGCACGCCGACCTCCTCTTTTGTTTCGCGCAGGGCGCCCTGCAGGCTGTTTTCACCTGCCAGCACCGAACCGCCGACGCATTCCCACATAAGCGGGTAATGCGGCCTTGTGGCGGCGCGCTGCGAGATCAGGAACTGCCCGCGGCTGTTTTTGATCCAAACATGCACGACCAGGTGAAACAAATCATCCGGCAGTTTTTCCCCGCGCACATGGGTCTGACCCGTAGGCACTCTATCTTTCGTGTAAAGGTCCCAAAGTTCCATACGGTTCCCCCCTATTTCAGACCGGCAATGGTGCGCACAGCACACGAAGCCGCCAGCAGCCCGGCCGCAGACGGCACGAACGAGATGCTCGACGGCGGCGTGGTCTTGACAAGCGGGATCTCCTGTGAGTAGACGACCGGCAGGTGCGAAATGCCGCGTTTGCGCAGTTCCACGCGCATTTTTTTGGCGAGCGGACAGACCGAGGTTTTGGAGATATCAGCCATTTGCAGCATCTCCGGGTGCACCTTGTTGCCGGTGCCCATGCACGAGATGACCGGCACGCCGAGCTGCGTGGCCGATGTAAGCAGGTGCAGCTTGGCCGGCACGCTGTCGATGGCGTCAATAATATAGTCGCAGTGCAGATCGAGCGGCAGATTCTCATCGTAATACATGCAAACCGCCGTTACGCGGCAGTTTGGATTGATGTCCAGGATCCGCCGGCGGGCGGCCTCGGCCTTTGCCATACCTATGGTGGAGTGCAGCGCGATCAGCTGGCGGTTCAAATTGGACGGGGCGACCACGTCGCTGTCGATCAACGTAATGCGCCCTACCCCGGCGCGTGCGACCGCCTCGGCCGCAAAAGAGCCGACGCCGCCCACGCCAAAAAGCATAACATGCGCCCCTTTGAGCTTTTCAAACGCCTCAGCGCCGATCAGCGTAAGCGTTCTGGAAAAATCTGTTGTCACAGCCTCACCCCGTTTTTTAATTTCCTGTTAATTTTACCAAAGCGCATTGAAAAAAGCAACGCCGCGTGATATAATATAAATACAAAATAGGGGAAATTTACCCTTTTTTGAATACACGGGCGGCATTTGCCGCCGGGGAGGCAACAGTATGATCAACATTACCGCAAGAGGCTTTGACCTGAAACAGGGTGCAAAGGACGGCATCGAAAAAGAGCTGAAACGTGTGGAAAAAATGCTTCCGGAAAACGCCGCATTCAACGTGACCCTTTCCAAACTGAAAGACGGCTACAAATGCGACATTACCGTAAAATACATTGGTTCCTTTATCAAAGGCGAGGCGCAGGCCGAAAAGATCGAACCCTCGATCGACGCGGCCGTGGACGATTTCAAGCGCAAACTCAGAAAGCTGAAGACCTACTTCACCGACAAAAAGCGCAAGGGCGGCATAGACGAGATCGCCCAGGCGTTTGAGCTGCCGGAAGAAGAGGAAATCACGATGGAGAATTTTGAGGACTTTGACTACGCCTCGACCGCCATCAACCGCACCAAAAACATTTCGCCGCAGGTCATGACCGACGACGAAGCCATTGTGCAGATGGAAATGCTGGGGCACAGCTTTTTCGTATACCTGGGGCTGGACAACGAAACCAAAATCATTTACAAAAGAAAAAGCGGCTACGGCCAGCTGATCTGCGAATAAATCACACAAAAAAGCGGTTCCGAAGAACCGCTTTTTTATTTTCATCCCACTGTTTATTTCGCTGGCTGAATGCTCCAATCACCATCAGACATTACAACAAAATAAGCGTTCCCGTCGCTGATTGAACTGCGAACAGAGCCTTCATAGTTGCCGATTTCATTAACAAGCAAATCAAAGCCGAACAGCGTAGAGTATTCATATACCACAAAATTGCTGGAAGCATTCTTATTGCTGATTGTCCATTTATTATTGGAAACACTGAAAATATCGGTTACTAAATCGCCACTGCCCGAAAAAGAAGTGCCCTGCGTGGTGCTTAACCCGGATGCTTCTGCAGTCCAGTTGCCGTCTGCCTGGATTTCCAAATCGTACGTGCCCGCCTCAGGCAGCAACACAGTGCCATCATAATTTCCAATCGTATTGATCAAAAGTAGAGGCGTACCACTTTCACCATAAGCCTGTACAATAAAATTGGAATCACCTTTATGTGTGAAATGAATCCTGCCACAACCAGATTTTACAACTAAACCATCAGCCAAACTATCGCCAGTGCCATTAATGTTGAAAGTCTCCACTTCAGAATATTTCGTTGTTTCTTCTTCCTTTTCTTTTTCGCTTTCTCCCTCGCCATTATCTTCCTGCACGCCGTCCGCCTGGGAAACCGTATTTGTATCTGACGGTTCTGCATCTTCATCATCACCGCCAATCAAAGAGCCAAAAATGATTAACGCAATAAACACGGCAACAATAATCAAAAAGACTTTTACAGCTTTTTTCTTTTGCGGCTGCGCTGGCGGCGTAGGCGGCATGGTGGAGACAGCGCCCGACATAGCAGCACCGCAGCCCGTGCAAAACTGTGCGCCGTCTGCATTTTGTGCACCACACTTGTTACAGATTTTCATTTAAGATTTCCTCCAATCATTAAATTGTTACTTGAATATTAACATATGCCACGCGATATGTCAACATATGTATTCATTTGTATATGCTTTTTCGCATACACTATTACCGAGGTGATTTGATGTACCAGCCCACCCTGGACCCAAAGACCGTCGGCAGTGTGATTTCTGAATTCAGAAAAAAGAAAGGGCTTTCGCAAGAGGTGCTCAGCGGTTTGGCCGCCATTGGCCGAACACACCTCAGCGCCATTGAACGCGGCGAACGCAAGCCAACGCTGGAGACCCTGTACAAAATTTCCGTGGCACTTGGTGTGCATATGAGTGAGATTGTGCAGGAAATTGAAAACAGGCTGTGACGCAGCAAAAGCCCCCGTGTCTTCTTATTTTAAAAGAAACACGGGGGCTTTTGTTATGCTGCCGGCATACTCTGGCAGAATTTTTAACTTACGGGGGTATAAACGCTTTCCGGCATGGCCAAAACCACGGCGCAAAGCAAAATAAAACAGACCAGTATGCCAAACGCCTGAATCAGCCTGAAATTCAATTTGGAAAGCCCAGCAAATACCTTGCGCCTGGAGAGAATGCCCCAGGCATCCGTCACGATCAAAAAAGGAAAAACGATCAAGGCAAGCACCATCAAAGCGCTGTACACATAGCCGTACGGCTCTTCCATAATGCCGAAGCATGCCCAGGTAAGCAAACCGGCAAACAGGTAAAACAGTATGGCACACACCATATAGACCGGGTTTTTGCTGCGAAAACCGGGAATGCCGTGCAAAAAGCGCTGAAAAGCAGAATTTGCCGGTGCAGGTTCGGGCTGATGTGCGGCCTTATCGGCCTGCGGCGGTGAAAGAACAGGCGTGTAGGCACGAATCAGGTCTTTTTTGAGCGCCTGCACATTGGGGTAACGCATTGCCGGATTTTGCTGCGTACAGCGCAGCACCACGCTGTGAAACAAACCGGCGTGCATTTTTTCACAGGGCACTTTACCCTCCAGCAATACATTGAGCAAAACGCCAACGGCATAAATATCGGTGCGCGCATCCGTTTGGCCAAAACCAAACTGCTCCGGCGCGGCATACCCAACGGTGCCCAGCACCGACGTGTCGCCCAACTGCCCAGCTTTGACCGTTCGGGAAATGCCGAAATCGATCAGGCGAATGCTTTCGTCACGGTCGCTGACGATAATGTTATCCGGCTTGATGTCACGGTGAACGATCCCCTCACGGTGCAGCGCGTCCAGTGCGTCGCAGAGCTGCACGATGATCGAGTAGACCGACGCAACCGTCAGCCTGCGGACGGCACAGTACTTATCGAGCGGAATACCGTTTACATATTCACAAATCGCCGTCAGTTGCCCGTCACACATGTCCACATCGTACACGTGGCATATGCCGGGCACGCGAATAGAAAGCGCTTTTTTGTAGACCTTGGCTGTTTCGGCAGACACCGCTTTTTGTACCAGCAACATGCCGGTGGCGCCGTTCATGACCAGTGTGGAATGCGCGCTCAGCTTTTTCAGCGGCTCGTTGGCCCACAAGCTGATTTTGTCTAAAATTTGCAACACTACACCTTCCTCTTGATTTTTGATAGCCATTGCTTTATGATTTTAATAGCGAAATTTTTAAAGGAGCCGCCATGAAGAAAACAACTGCCGAGCTTTTGGAAATTTTGAAAAAGCAAAACGACCCGTCTGCATTTTTAAAGGCGGAAAAAGACGAAATGTTAAACGTTTCACCAAGTGCGTACCTGAACACGATTTTAGAAAAGAAGGGTCTAAAGAAAAGTGAAGTGATCCGACGTGCCAATCTGGACCGCACCTATGCCTACCAGTTGTTTTCCGGCACCAAAACCAACCCGGCGCGCGACAAGATCCTTATGCTGTGCTTGGGACTTGGCGCCACGTCGGAAGAAACGCAGCGTGCACTGAAATTATTTGGCGTGTCCGAGCTGTACGTTCGCAACACGCGCGACGCCGCCATTTTTTACTGCCTGCAAAAAGGCATGTCTCTGGTCGACACCAATTTACTGCTTGCCGACATGGGCTTTGAAATACTAGAATAAAACAGCAGGCAACCGCCTGCTGTTTTTACTTTACTGCTTTTTTCGGAAAAGCTGTGCCGCGTCCAGCTCGTTCAGACCGCGTGCCAGCTTATTGCTGCCCTTTTCCAGGCTCTTCATAATCGCTTTGGCAATGAAATAACCGAGCACGCCGGCAACCAAACCGGCAATAACGCCGCCGATAACATCGGTCGGGTAATGCACCATCAGGTAAATGCGCGACAGGCCGGTCATTACCGCCACCAGGGTGGGTAGCACGCTCCACCATTTTTTGCCGTCGCTCTTCAGGCAAAGCGCCAGGGAGATCGCAATTTCAAACGCGCCGGTGGTGTGCCCGCTCGGGAAGCTGCGGTCGCTTTCCGTCAGACCGCCGACATTCTGGTACCAGGTGAAAAACGGGTCGTCCGCCATGGTTATGTACGGCCGTGCACGGAATACAAGCGGTTTAAGCACAACGTTGGTGATCAGCGTGCCGATGACGATGGAAATAAAAATGGCAAAACCGTACTTGCGCGTTTTTTTGAAAAAACACAGAATGATGCCGATGACCAGCACCGGGATCACAAACATTTCGTCGCCGAAAAAGGTGAAAAAATTGGCCAGCGCGGTCATAAACCCGCTTTGGATGGAATGGAAAAATTCAAAGATCGCATAGTCGAAACCGTGGAACGTTTGGTCGAGCCAGGTGCCGACGTCCAGTGTGAGCAAAGGTAACATAACGCCCTCCTTATGTAAAAATTATGTAAAGTTTAGTACATAATATCACAAATCTGCACTGTCTTCAATACCCAAAACAGAATTGCTTTCGCTTGGCTCCAGCGTTTCCACACCTTTCAGATTTTTCCGGATCAGGTCGTTGCGCTTGTCGGCATCCTCCAGCACGCGGCCGGCTTCGTCCACCTTTTTGCGCGCTTTGGCGATCAAATCCCCAAATTTCGCATACTGCGTTTTGGCGGCGCCGAGCACCTTCCACACCTCGTTTGCTTTTTGATTAATGGCGATCGTGCGAAAGCCCATGGCCAGCGAATTCAAAAGCGCCGTAACGGTGGACGGCCCGGCCAGCATGATGCCCTGCGCCTGCAGCTTTTCGGCCACGCCGTTTTGGGAAGACATGATTTCGGCATAAAGCCCCTCCGTAGCCAAATACAAAATGGCAAACGGCGTGGTGTGCGGCGGCGCAATGTACTGGCGCACCAGCTTTGCCTCGTCCTTTACACGGTTTTCCAGCGCTTTTTTCGCCGCTTCCAGTGCAGCCAGATCGCCGCTCTGTGCCGCGGCAGACAGACGTGCGTAATCCTCCATAGGGAACTTGGAGTCGATCGGCAGATAAGTCACACCGTCGCCGTCGGCATCCGGAATGCGCACAGCAAACTCGACCATGCCGTTGTACCTGGGGTTTGTGCGCACATTTTTGTCAAACATCTGCGGGATCGTCTCGTTCAAAATATTTTCAAGCTGCACCTCCGCCCAGGTGCCGCGCGCCTTGACATTGGTCAAAATACGCGAAAGGTCTTTTACATTGTCGGTCACGCCGCTCGAAAGCTTTTGCATTTCGCCGAGCGATTTATACACATTTTCCAGCTGTTCCGACACGGTCTTAAAGCTGGTGCTGATGCGCGAATTGAGCGTTTCGGTCAGCTTTTCATCTACCGTTTTGCGCATTTCGTCCAGCTTTTTTTCATTGCTCTGCTGCAGGGACTGCACCGCGTCGTTGACCTTTTTGGTCACGGCGTCGCTCTGCTGGGCATTGGCCACACGGATGACATCCAGCTTATCGCCGATGACGCGCGTGAGCTTTTCGCTGTTTTCGTAGCTGGTGCGCGTGACCTCAACCAGCTTGTCGTTTACATTTTGAGAAAGCGTGTGGATGTTGCTGTTGAGCATATCCAGGCGCTCGTCCCTTTTTTCCTTTGGTTTTTTGACCAGATTTAACACCGCCAAAACGGCCACAAGCACCAAAAGCGCTAAAATAACATAATCCATAAACAGACCTCCTGTAAAAAGTGTAACACACCCGCCTGCCGCGCACAACAAAAAAATCGGCACTGCGTCAAAAAAAGGACTGCAATGATTTGACCGGACCGGCAGACTGTGGTAAAATAGAAAACCGAATCGAGGGATGCATATGACCGAAGCATTAAAAGAAAAGCTCCGCAAGATCACGCCCTATGTGCCGGGCGAGCAGAGCAAGGAAAGCGGCATTATTAAACTGAACGCAAACGAAAACCCCTACCCCCCGTCGCCGCAGGCGGCCGCGGTGCTGAAAAACTTTGCACCCGACACACTGCGCCTTTACCCGGATTCCGGCGCAGGCGTGCTGAAAGAAGCCATTGCCGCATTTTACGGTGTAAAGGCAGAAAACGTTTTTGTGGCCAATGGGTCAGACGATGTGATCGCCCTGGCGTTTCAGGCGTTTTTCTGCAGTGAAAAGCCCATTTTATTCCCGGACATCACTTACAGCTTTTACCCGGTGTGGTGCGATCTTTTTCAAATTCCCTACAAGACCGTACCGCTGGATGAAAATTTCCGTATAGACCCGCAGGATTACAGCGGCGCCAGCGGCGGCATAGTCATTGCCAACCCGAACGCACCGACCTCGATCGGCGAAGGCGAAGCTTTTGTGCGCCGGATCCTTACACAAAACACAGACGCCGTGGTCATGGTAGACGAAGCATACGCCGATTTTTCCGAATACTCCGCCGTGGGGCTCACCCGCGAATTTGACAACCTGGTCGTGACCGGTACCTTTTCCAAATCGCGCTCGCTGGCCGGACTGCGCATTGGTTTTGCCGTTGCAAACCCGGAACTGATCGCTATTTTAGAGGCCGTAAAAAACAGTTACAACAGCTACTGCGTAAACAGCGTTTCGATGCTGGCCGGTGCGGCCAGCATTGCAGACAAAGACTATTTTTATGAAACAGTCGCCAAAGTAAAGGCCACGCGCGAAAAGACGGCCGCCGCGCTGCGCGCGCTCGGTTTTACCGTGGCCGACTCCGGCACAAACTTTTTATTTGTAACAAAAGACGATTCCGATATGAAAGCCATGTTTGAATACCTGAAAGAAAAAAAGGTGTTCATACGCTACTTTGACCTGCCGCGCATTGATAACCATGTGCGCATCACGGTCGGCACGGATGAGGAAATGCAGGCGTTGCTTGACAGCATCCGCACATTCGTAAAATTAAATTCATGAAAAATCTCATTATGGCGACATACGCTGAATAATAAAAACGAGTGGTTGCTACTAAACCACTCGTTTTTATTATTTAAGACATATTCAAAAAGCAAAAATATAAAATGACAATCCCATGGTAAGTTAAAAAGTAAAACTAAATTCTTTTATATCACTATATCCATACCCATGAAATTTCCTTTTTGTTTTACCAAATTTGATAGTCGGTACCAATTCTTTTAAATTATCAAGAAAAGTTCTGTCATTCAAAATCATATCACAATTTAATTTAAGAACTGAATTATAGTGAGGGCCATGATAGCAGTTTGAAGAAACTGTATCAGGTATATTCTCATACATCGATAAATGAGAGCTATATTTATAATCATCTTTCCACTCTGTTTTCGTTCCTAGCATTTTATTCTTTTTAATAATAGGAATATAAAATGAGTAGCCCAATGACCTGTCTCTTATACACATCTGACGCTGCCGACGACTTAATAGGTGTA
>ENA-UAYF01001015-UAYF01001015.1-human-gut-metagenome-genome-assembly--contig:-NODE-1015-length-12903-cov-7.816859_pt1 | contig 12903 bp, 9 predicted proteins | sample MGYA00244017_ERZ654600 | MGnify/ENA primary metagenome ERZ654600 (study PRJEB26926, sample SAMN06164490) | human gut metagenome | biome: ENVO:00009003; feature: ENVO:2100002; material: ENVO:00002003... | reverse complement strand
TCGGCAGCGTCAGATGTGTATAAGAGACAGATGCTATAATATTTCATAAATCTAACAGAGGAGAGGACAAAATGCCAATATTTTATATATCGGATATGCACATTGGACACCAAAACGTCCTGCGCCATGACAATAGACCTTTTACTGACATCAACCATATGCAGGCTGTCATGACGGCAAATTGGAACAGCACCGTTTCCGATAGCGACGAAGTTTATATCCTCGGTGACTTTGCATGGAAAAACGCTCAGGGGCTTGAAATGCTCTATCAGCTTAATGGCAAAAAGTATCTTATCCTCGGCAACCACGATAAGCCCACAGAGGAAATGAAAGCCTGCTTTCAGTGGGTAAAAGACTATGCAGTGATAAAAGACGACGAAACGCAGGTGGTGCTTTCTCATTATCCTATCGCCCATTGGTATAATCAATATCGTGGCGCTGTTCACCTCTATGGTCATGTCCATAACACCAAGGACTATCAGGCGTTTTTGCAGTATGCACAAATATGCAAAAACCTTGCCATACCATTTGAAAGCTATAACGTGGGCTGTATGCTCTATTATATGGACTACACCCCCAGAACACTTGATGAAATAAGGAGGAGCGCAAAATGATACTTATAACAGGCGATATCCACGGAAGCCACGATATCCATAAGCTCAGCAACAAAGGCAACCCCGACTTCAAGGATATTTTCAACAGCATGACAAAGGATGATTACGTTATAATTTGCGGAGATTTCGGACTTGTATGGAACAATGATAAGGAAGATATGTGGTGGAGAAGCTGGCTTAACGACAGACCTTTCACCACCCTCTTTGTTGACGGCAATCACGAGATTTTCGACCTCCTGAACGCTTATCCCGTAGAAAACTGGCATGGAGGAAAGATACACCGAATAGCCCCAAGCATTATCCACCTTATGCGAGGACAGCTTTTCGATATCGAGGGCAAAAGCTTTTTCACCATGGGCGGTGCAGAAAGCCATGACAGAGAGTTTCGCACCATAGGCATAAGCATATGGGAGCAGGAGCTTCCTAATAACAAAGAATACGCCCAAGCACTTTCCACCCTTGAAAAGTGCGAATACAAAGCCGACTATGTTATAACTCACTGCGCCCCTACAGATATCGAATATGAGGTAGAGCATGGAAAATGCACGTCCGCTTATAATTTCTACTATTCAGAAAACAGGCTCACAGAGTTTTTTCGTGACCTTGCAGAGAAAATGCAATATGAACGCTGGTTTTGCGGGCATTATCACTGCGACTATGTGAGCAAACTAAACCCGAAGTTTGAGATACTTTATGATAAAATAGTCACACTGCCGTAATAGCCTGACCTATGAGCTTGTAAACAGCGCACCCCTTTGACTTCCCACCCCCGCCATGCTATAATGATAAAAAAAGAGGTGACCCCACATGACCAATAAAGCATATTACCACCTGCCGGGGCTTTTCGAGTTTTATGACCTTTACGCCGCTTTCCTTCCCATATTCCGTGACCATAGAGATTATTTCTATGACTGGTGCGAAATAGGCTCTGTCTATGGCGCACCTGCCGACTGTATATGGGGCGGCGGACGAGCAGGCTTCGGCGAACATTCTCCACGAGAAGTCCTCGACCTTATGAAAGAATATAACATCTCCTCACGGCTGACCTTCAGCAATTCCCTGCTAAGAGAAGAACACCTTTCAGACAAAAAGTGCAACGACCTTTGCAGGCTGTTTTCCCAAAGCCCGCCTCCACAAAATGGTGTGATAATATGCTCCGACCTGCTTCTTTCATATCTGAAAGAGAATTATCCCCACCTCTATTTTGTGTCCTCTACCACAAAAGTCCTCACCGAGTTTTCTCAGCTTGTAAACGAGCTTGATAATGACGATTTTTCCTATGTAGTCCCCGACTTTCGCCTAAACAAAGCCCTGGATAAACTCTCCGATCTCACCGCTGAGCAGAAAAACAAAGTGGAGTTTCTTTGCAACGAGTGCTGTTATATAGGCTGTGCAGACCGAAAAAACTGCTATGAAAACGTCAGCCGCAAAAATCTCGGTGAAAACTGCCCAGACCATGTTTGCAAAGCACCCAATGCCTCAGAGGGCTACCGCTTTTCAAAAGCCATGGAAAGCCCCGCCTTTATCGGCATAGAGGATATCCAAAACACCTATCTCCCCATGGGATTTTCAAACTTCAAAATAGAGGGCAGAAGCCTTGGAAGCGCCTTGATACTTGAATTTCTGCTCTACTATATGACGAGACCCGAACATCAGCTAAAGGTCAGAGAGCAAATTTATCTCGACAGTATGCTGGATCTGTTCTGACTATTCTTCACATTGCATATCTCACATATCGCAAGAAATATGTCACAAAGTTCATGTTACCCATGGCTTACTTGGAAACAAAAATCAAAATAAGTGTAAACAATGCCACTTTTTTGTTGAAACAGCCATTATAATATAGTATAATAACACAGTGCTTTGTCATAAAAAAGTTATAGGAGAATTTACATGAAGAAAATTATCGACATATTTCTGCGTTCTTTGCTCACAGGCGTGGCGATAGCCATAGGCGGAACAGTCTATCTTTCCTGCCCTAACAAATATCTGGGAGCGTTTCTTTTCGGCATAGGACTTTTCGTGATACTGTCTTTCGGCTTTAATCTCTTCACAGGAAAAGTCGGCTACGCAGTGGAAAACAAACCCTCTTATCTCGGTGAGCTTGGCATAATATGGCTCGGCAATTTTGCAGGAGCAGTCATCTCCGCCCTGCTTATTACCCAAACACGCATATCCACCATAAGCGACAAAGCCACAGAGCTTTGCAATATAAAGCTTGGGGATAATATCACAAGCGTTTTTATCCTATCATTTTTCTGCGGAATACTTATGTTCGTTGCCGCAGACGGCTATAAAACTATCCAAAACCCTGTGGGACAGATACTTGCAGTATTTCTCCCCGTTGTGGTCTTTATCCTCAGCGGCTTTGAACACTGCGTCGCTAATATGTATTTCTTTGCCATGGCAGACTTATGGAGCATTAAAGCCTTTGGCTACCTTATCATAATGTCCCTTGGCAACTCCATTGGCGGAATACTTATCCCCTTTATGCGAAAAGGCTTTGTATCAAAAGCATGACGCCTGTTTTTATAGGCTTATATAACATAAAAAAAAAAGATACCGCAGTTCAAAAAGAACTGCGGTAAAAAAATGACTTCTGCTCTCAGGAACACAGTAAAGGGGGTATTATGAAAAAAACAAATAAAACAAAGGAGTCAATAGTAAACATAAGATAACAAATAAAACACAATTTAAACAATTTAGAAGGAGTGTGCAGAAGTCATAAGGCAATACCGCACAAGGCACGCCTGTCGGCTTTGTACGCAATCTGCTTGCAGATTTTCCGCCATATCGCACCAAAACTCCTTGAAATACTCTAGTATTCCTGCGTCGCTTTAGCACAATCTGACGAAAAATCTGACGGCACATCTTGCGCACAATCCTTGTGCGGTATTGCCTTGATTCGTTCCTGATGTATGTATTATATCACACTAAAAACCATTTGTGGTAACTTTTTTTGGACAGTTGCGACTTTTTTCAAAAAAATCTGCACTCTGAAAATCCCAAAGCTTTCAGAGTGCAGAATTATCTTTTTCTGTAGAGGCGAACAGCGTTTGCCCCTTCCCACGTCTATTTGAATTGTCGCCTGTCTATCAAATAATATCCGCCCTGCGTTTACCTATCTGTGCAAACTCTTTGCGCCTTGTGATAAAGTAAGCCACTGTTACCGCAGTGCCTGTTATCACCCAGGAAACAGGGTAAACTATCATGAGCATAAGATAGCTTCTGTGAGCCGCATAAATCGTGTTCACCCACACAAGCCTGAACACGCAGGTGCCAAGCACAGTTATGACCGCAGGTGTCATAGAGTGACCCATTCCCCTAAGACAGCCGCCCGATATTTCGTAAACGCCCGTAAGAAGCTCCAGAAGGCAAACGCTCCACATTCTTATCATTGCGTAGTGTATAACGTTCTCGTCCGTTGAGAAGATCTGTATAAAAAGGTGTCTGCCAATAAGGAATATCAGACTCAGCCCAAGACAGCTTGCAAGCCCGATAAAGGTGCAAAGCCTGTATATCTTTTTACAGCGTTCCTTATCCTGAGCCGCAAAATTCTGACTTGTAAAGGTGGTCGCAGTCTGAGCGAAAGCGTTTATCACAAAATATGCCATGAACTCAAAATTCTGTTCCGCTGTGCTTCCAGCGATACCGTCTGAACCGAAGCTGTTTATCGCCGCCTGTATCACAACGTTTGACAGTGAGAAAACCATGCTCTGCAAACCAGCCGGCAAGCCTATCTTTATGATACCAAGGAGATATTCCCAGCGTATCCTGAGCTTTCTGAAATCAAGTCTCAGCATCTCCTCCTCGTGGTTAAGAAAGTAAAGTATCATGCAGGCACTGAAAAAGTTTGATATAACAGTTGCCGTTGCAACGCCTGCCACGCCCATTTTGAACACGATCACGAACACAAGGTTCAGAATAACATTTATAACGCCTGCGGTGATAAGAGCGTAAAGAGGTCTGGTGCTGTCGCCCTTGCTCCTAAGCACTGCCGAACCAAAGTCATATATCTCGATAAAAGGCATTGCAAAGAAGAATATCCTGAGATACAGCGTTGCAAGCTTTAAAACATCGTCAGGCACATTCATCATGCCAAGGAGTATCGGCGCAAGTATCTCGCCTACACCCAGTATGATAAATCCGCTTATGACCGCCAAAAGCACCACCGTATGTACAGCCTCGTTTGCCTTATCTTTTCTCCCCTGACCTATAAGCCTGGCCACCACAACGTTTGCACCGACAGAAAGCCCCAGAAAAAGGCTTACAATAAGGTTCACCAATGAAGAATTGCTTCCAACCGCCGCCATGGCTTTGTCGCTGTCAAATCTGCCCACCACCGCAAGGTCAGCAGAGTTAAAAAGCTGTTGCAAAATACTTGACAATGCAAGGGGCAGTGCAAAAATAACGATCTTGCCCACAAGCGGACCGTTTAACATATCTATTTTCTTATTTTTCATACCAGATCTTCTCTCATCTTTCAACTAACTATTTCTCATACCTAATATTATATCACACCATCAAAGCTATTTCAATACCCGAATTTGCACATAAGCACACACAGAGATGTGTAAAAATCTAAACATTACGACCATTTGTACAATTTTTTGAACTCTTTGCCTGTTGACAAAGGCATGAAATGGTGTTATAATAATATTCCACGGGAGGTGAGCAGTATGGCGATAGACAAAAAAGGCACAAAGCAGATTGCCGATAACCGAAAGGCACGTCACGATTATTTCGTGCTTGAGCAGATCGAGTGCGGTATCGAGCTTGTGGGAACAGAGGTCAAGTCTATAAGGAATGGCGGCGTCAATCTGAAAGACAGTTGGTGTTCTATCGAGGACGGAGAGATGTGGGTCAAGGGTATGCACATATCCCCTTATGAACACGGCAATATTTTCAACCGTGATCCACGCCGGGAGAGAAAGCTGCTGCTCCACAAACGTGAGATACTGAGGCTGTTCGGAAAGGTACAGCAGGAGGGTCTTACGCTTATCCCGATGTCGCTATATTTCAAAGGCAGCAGAGTCAAGCTTGCACTTGGGCTTTGCAAAGGTAAAAAGCTTTATGACAAGCGTGACGACATGGCAAAGAAAGCCGCACAGCGTGACATAGAGCGTGCCATGAAAGAGCGAAACTAACATGGGGGTGTAAAGGTTTCGACGGGGGTTTTGAAGCACGATAAGCGAGTAGAGGAGCGCACACTCTTTAAACGGCGTACGTTTTAAAATTAGACGACAACGATAATTTTGAATTAGCTGCTGCTTAAGTCAGCGCTCGTCTTGCCTTAGAGTACCACGGCTTTGGTAAAGGCGTCGATCAGTGGTGAACGTTACAAAGCGACGGCTGTAGCCTTGTGATGTATCACAGCCTACCAAACACACAGGCGTGTCTGTTTGCCTTTGTGCAAGGGAATGGGAGTTTTCCGCAATAACAGAATACACTCGTAGAAGTTCGTGGGGATAGGCTTTCGGACAGGAGTTCGATTCTCCTCACCTCCACCAGCAGGGGCGTGCCCCTGCACCCAATCCGCTTTACTTTATGTAAGGCGGATTTTTTATTGCCGCTCATCAATTTTATCTAAAACCCAACCATTGTTTCGCCGTGGCGGGCATTTCCCATCAAGTGTTTTTGTAAACACACAAAGTCACCGCTGTGATAATTTGTGTGTCACTTTTACAAATTCAGGGGCGTGCCCCTGCACCCGATCCGCTTTACTTTATGTAAGGCGGTTTTTTTATTGCCGCTCATGGATCATTATTTATAAACCCAACTTTGTTATTTCACCATGGCAGACGCTGATATAATAAAAAAAGAGTGCATTACCACCACATGATAATGCACTCTTATATTTTACCCTATTTCTCCTCCAGCCCGCTGAGCGAAAGCCTGCTCTCCATTTTCTGAACAGTCTTGCTCTCCTGCTTTGCGATCTTTGCTTCAAACCAGAAGGTCGAGCCTTTGCCCTCTTCCGATTGAACGCCGTATGCAAAGCCGTGGGCTTTGAGTATCTCCTGACAAATGGAAAGTCCAAGTCCTGTGCCTACCACGTCACGCTTTACCTTTGCGTCACGGTAGTATCTGTCAAATATCTTCGGCAAAAGCTCCTTAGAAATGCCCTTTCCGTTGTCTGTTACTTCAATACGAACCACATCAGCCTTGTTTATCTGCTTGATACGAATGACCTTATTGTCACCCGTGTAGTTTATAGCGTTGTTTATAAAGTTGTAAATGACCTGATCCAGCTTTGCAATATCCGCCGTTATTATCCTGTCCTCATCAGGGATATATTTGATGTCATATCCATTCTGCTCTATGAGTATCTGATACCTCGTCATGCAGTCATTGAGCTTGTCAACTATAGAGAAGTCCGTGAGTTTCAGCTCCGCATTGCCCGACTCCAGCTTTGAAAGCTCCAGCAGATTATTTACCAGACTTGAAAGCCTGTCAGCCTCGTCGATAATGACTTGGATATGCTCCTGCCTCTTCACAGGATTATCCCCCGACAAGTCCCTTATCATTTCCGCATAAGCCTTTACCATAGTGAGCGGTGTTCTCAGGTCGTGAGATATGTTCGCAATAAGGTCTTTCCTAAGCTCCGATACCTTTTGTATCTCGTCCTTGGCATTGTTAAGCACCGTGGAAAGCTCCTCTATCTCACAATAGCCATGACCATTGAACTCCACCGTATAATCCCCTTCACCGAATTTCTTCGCCGTGTTCGTAATGTCAACGATAGGCTTTGAAAGTCGCTTTGAGATATACATAGTTACAATAAAAGCAAGCTCAAAAAGTATGATAGTGATATAAATGAGCTGTTCTCTTATAATGCTTACAGTGGAATCTATAGGCTCTATTGAGCTTTCAATGAAAAGATACGCCTGCTTATCCGAATCATCAGTGTAGATAGACGTGCAGTAAAATATCTCCTTGCTCTTGAAATTCTCATTCTGAGCAATTTTTGTGATGTAGTTATCGTCCGACTGCTTTAGCTTAGATATCATCTTGAAAAGTCCGATGCCATAGCCCTTGTTTATGATCTTGTTAAGATGCGAATATGCTCCCATGTTGTTTTCCATCACAATAGGATTGCCCATTTCGTCCGTTATAACAATGCAAAGGCTGTTGTCAAAAGCCAGCGAGCGGTTCGTTACCTCCTGCTCGTCAGTGCCATATGCTTGGATTATCTTATTTGCAGCGTCTGTGATATCTCTTATCTTCGCTGACTGATAATATCTTTCCAGAAAAAAATACTGAAAAAGCCAAATAAGAATAAGAATAAAAGCCGTGAAGAAGATAAAATACATCCACACATATGACCGCAGACTTCTTTTCGCCTTTATCTCCGCCGTCTTATTGCTGACTTTTTCCTTGACTCCTGCAAGCTTACTGGATCTTTTCAAACTTATATCCCATTCCTCTCAGAGTAACAATAAGATTGCGGTATTTTCCAAGGCTGTTTCTCAGCATTTTTATGTGAGTGTCCACAGTTCTGTCGTCACCGTAAAAATCAAAGCCCCATACCTCTTCAAGAAGTTTCTCTCTTGAAAGCGCAATGTTCATGTTCTTCACCAGATAGAAAAGCAGGTCATACTCTTTCGGAGTCATGGAAACCTTCTCCCCGTCTATCTTTACCTCACGGGCTGTAAAGTTTATCTCTAATCCCTCGTATTTTATAACGTCCTCAGTGCGCTGAGAAGCTGACGCACGGTTAAGCACCGCCCTTATCCTTGCCATAAGCTCCTTTGGCGAGAATGGTTTTACTACATAATCATCAACGCCTATCTCAAAGCCGAAAAGCTTGTCATACTCCTCGCCCCTTGCGGAAAGCATTATAACAGGTATCTGCTTAATCTTTCTTATCTCCTTGCAAGCTGAATAGCCGTCAAGCTTCGGCATCATAACGTCCATTATGATGATATCGAAATCCTGATTTTTCACCATTTCCACAGCCTGCATACCGTCCTCAGCCTGAGCTACTTCATATCCCTCAAACTCGGCATACTCTTTGATTATCTCTCTTATTTTAATTTCGTCATCGACTACAAGAATTTTTGCCATAAGTATTCCTCCCTATTCAGACAGCACCGCACAAGAACCGCCTATTGGCTTTGCATACAATCCTTTTGTGTTGCTGCCTTAATTCATATTCTTTGCTTATATAATAACCTATTATTGTGTAAAATTTGTGACGGTTTATAGAATATTCTAAGCCATACCGCACCAATTCACAAGAAAACTACTGCCCGCCAACCAAAATGGTATGACGGGCAGAGCTTATATAGGAATTTGTTATGGAAATGTCAGAAAATCAGCAATGTCCCATCATAATGAGAGCCATAAGACAAAAACCTGTTACGATACAACTCATTGCGCCCATGATGTTGTCTATTTTTTCTGCTGTAAGCTTTTTCATAGTGATTACCTCCTTGGGGTCTAAAATAAACTATTCTGTTCTCAGTGCGATAACAGGGTCTTTCTTTGCCGCCACTCTTGACGGGAACAGACCTGCGATAAGCGTCAGGCAAACGCTTATTGCAATGAGTATAACTGCCGCACTGACAGGTATTGAAGCTCTTATCGGCACGTCTGTAAGATGTGCGATTATCATGTTTATCGGTATTGTGAGCAGATAGGAGATCATTATTCCCAATGCACCTGCCACAAATCCCACGATAACTGTTTCGGCATTGAACACTCTTGATATATCCTTCTTTGAAGCACCTATACTTCTCAGAATACCTATCTCCTTTGTTCTTTCCAAAACCGAGATGTAGGTTATAATGCCTATCATGATAGATGATACCACAAGTGAAATTGCAACGAACGCAATAAGAACATAGCTGATAGCGTTTATGATAGATGTGATAGAACTCATCATAAGACCCACATAGTCAGTGTATTCTATCTTGTCCTCTTCGTCAACACTGTCGTTGTAATCGTCGATAATATCTATTATCTTTTCCTTAGACGCAAAATCCACAGGATAGATATTTATGCTGTCAGGGTCTTCAACAACTGAATAGCCAAGAGTTTTCATATTGTTGTCATAGTTTGAAGTGGAATATTTTCCGCTGTTTGCAAGCTGATCCGCATTTGTGTCGGACTGTTCTTTGAGCATTTGCTTCATAAGCTCCATTTGCTCGTCAGAAAGTGAAGCTATATACTTCTTCTGAGTTTCGGTAAGCGATGACATATCACCGCCCTGAATTGCTGACATATCCATTGAACCCATGGCATTCATGCCCATATCTGCAAGCTCGCCTGTATCGGAAGCACCGCTCTGCTCCATAAGAGCCTTATACTGCTCCTCGGTCATTCCCTCAGGTATCTCCATAGAGCTGTCGCCTGCAACCAAACCAGCCTTCTTATCTGTGTCGGAGCTGTCTGCTGTTTTGTCAGCCTTGCTTTCTGTATCGGCTGTGCTGTCAGAAACGGTTTCTGAACTGCTGTCTGTATCTGCCACAGTCTCGTCCGTTTTGAACTTAAGTCCTGTGAAAACATCTATGTCAGGATTTGCTATCTGCTCTTTTACTATCTCGCTGTTATCTACTTCGTCTATAAGATATGTCATAAGGTCATGACGATAGCCTATCGCACCGCTTATGGAAGCAGAGGAAGCGTCCTCGTCTGGTCGCAGGATACCGACTACACTTATTTCTGTGCCGTTTGCAACAGCCTTTTTCATGTAGCTCTCATCGCCTGTCATATCTTCCCACACACCGTCTTTTTTCTTATAGAAATCAGGTGTAGGAACGACCTTGAATTTCAGGTCAAGAAGCTCATCATAGGTGTAAACGTGCTGTTCGCTGTCAACGGATATATCCTCTCCTGCCATGGCACGTCTTACTATGCCGTTAAGTGAGCTTGGGTCGAGAAGTCCGAGAGAATAAAGCACATAGTCGTTTATCTCGTTGTTCTTATCAACTACAAGCACAACTTCGTTATACTTTTCAGGCAAACGTCCTGCGATAACGTCATACTGCTTGTCGATAAGCTCCTCATTATCTATCATTTCGCTCCATACATCAGTACCCATGCCACCCATTGAGCCACTCATGGACATTGCTTCCATCTGAGTTGAGGACATATATCCCATATCTTCAAGAAGCGTTGACGGATTGACTTGCATTACACCGCTGTCGCTCTCCGTAAAAACGTTAAGTGTAGTGGCGTATGTGTACTGAACGTCGCTTGTGAGGTCTTTCAGGTCGCTGTTATCATCAAGATATTTCTTGAACTTCTCCAGATTGTTGACCTTTGTTTCTTCCATGAGAGTGTTTATCATCTCGCCCATGGCATTCTGAGAATAGACCTTGTCTTTATCGTGGTTTGCTGAATCCTCATGGTTTTTCGCCATGGTATTCATTATCTCGCCTATACTTGCGGTGGTCTTTGTTATCTGAAGCGGATAGCTTGAAAGTGTATCAGACTGCACCTGATCTATATAAAGCTGAACGCCGTTTGAGATAGAAAGAATAAGTGCGATACCGATTATACCAATAGAGCCTGCAAAAGACGTAAGAAGCGTTCTTGCCTTTTTTGTCATAAGATTGTTTCGGCTCAAAGACAGTGCAGTGAGGAAGCTCATGGAAGTTTTAAGCTTTTTGCGCTCTTTCTTCGCCGCCTTTTTGTCAGCCTTTGTAGGCTCTTTTTCAGGCTTTTTGATAGGCTCCACAACATTCTTGTCAAGAGGGTCGGAATCGTCTATGACCTTTCCGTCAAGAAGTTTTATTATCCTTGAAGAATATTTCATTGCAAGCTCAGGATTGTGCGTTACCATTATAATAAGCTTGTCCTTTGAAATGCTCTTCAAAAGCTCCATTATCTGCACGCTTGTTTCAGTATCAAGCGCACCAGTAGGCTCGTCTGCAAGCAGAATGTCAGGCTCGTTCACAAGCGCTCTTGCAATGGCAACTCTCTGCATCTGACCGCCTGACATCTGATTAGGCTTTTTGTGGAGCTGGTCGCCAAGACCCACCTGCTCGAGAGCCTTGACGGCTCTTTCACGTCTTTCTGACTTTGAAACACCTGATAGGGTCAAAGCAAGCTCAACGTTTGAAAGCACTGTCTGGTGCGGTATAAGGTTATAGCTCTGGAACACGAAGCCTATGGAATGGTTTCTGTAGGAATCCCAGTCGCAATCCTTGAAATCCTTGGTAGATTTGCCGTTAATGTTAAGGTCACCGCTGGTATATCTGTCAAGACCGCCGATAATGTTCAAAAGAGTGGTTTTACCGCAGCCTGACGGGCCAAGGATAGAAACGAACTCATTCTCACGAAAATCAATGCTGACGCCTTTAAGGGCAGAAACAGTGGAATCACCAACGACATAATCTTTTTTTATGTCCTTTAAACTAAGCATATATTTTCTCCTATTTTTGTTATTGTAAAGATATTATAATAGGGTTTTATAAACTCAGTTTAAACATAACATAGTTTTGGGTAAAAAAACTGTCGGAGGGGGGATTTAAGTGAGGAGTAAGGAGTGAGGAATGAGGAATGAGCATAGCAGACCAAAGTAAATTGTAAGCATAAAATAAAGCACCGAGCGAGGCGAGAGATAAAGCGCACGCTCAAGCCCGGCGCTAGAGGGCTTGTGGGGTCTAGGGGCAAAGCACCTAGCGGAGTATGAGGCAGAGCCTCATTCGGCGCAAGCCGACAAGGTGCAGATTGTAGTATTAAAAGCATATAGAAGTCAAATATCAGATAAAAGTGATATCGGAGTATAAAATCTGCACCGCCTTTCTAGCCCTAAGCGCAATGTAGATACGCAAAGAGCGGAGCGATTTTGCGGAGGTAGGACTTGCCCAAATAACTGTAGGGGCGAACAGCGTTCGCCCGTGTTCAGAATTTACCACAAATTCTAAATTGTAGGGGCTGGCGCCCTCGACAGCCCGCTCGGAGGAGTTTCAAGGTTTGGATTTTTCACGAAGTTGAGTGGGGGAACGAAACTGGCGAACGATGTTCGCCCCTACCATGCGTTGTGGGGTTATTAAGGTTTGTTGGATAAACAATAATGCGAAACGTCGAGGTGGGCGGGACGTCGGGGGCGCCGTCCCCTACATGGTTTGTGAAAACATAAATGTTGTTGGGGATAACACACATTGTTGACGTATGTTGTACGGATAACGCAAGGCTTGTCAGGCGACCAGAGGTCGCCCCTACAGATTTGTTGCCGTAATTTTGTCCAATCTATATTCAATTTTCAAGTTGTGTTCGGGGTGCGACATTGGGTATTATGCCCTTGGTTGCGTATACACAAAATACCGCAATGCACACC
>ENA-UAYF01001000-UAYF01001000.1-human-gut-metagenome-genome-assembly--contig:-NODE-1000-length-13024-cov-6.004472_pt1 | contig 13024 bp, 10 predicted proteins | sample MGYA00244017_ERZ654600 | MGnify/ENA primary metagenome ERZ654600 (study PRJEB26926, sample SAMN06164490) | human gut metagenome | biome: ENVO:00009003; feature: ENVO:2100002; material: ENVO:00002003... | reverse complement strand
CGCTTCCTGTACGCCGTCTGCCTTTAAGGCATCGGCCAAAGCCTGATACGGGTCGTCCGGGTCGCTTTCGGCAGCCAGCGCCACAAGACCCATGCCCAGACTGGTGATGGCCATAACGACAGCCAAAAACAAGCTGAGCCATTTTCGCAAACTCTTTTTCATTTGCTTTCCCCCTCACAATCGAATCGTCCCGGCAGGCACAGACCATGCATAAGACAGCTGGACAAAGTCGGCAAAATATCGAAATTGCACAACAATATGCCTTGATTATAGAATAGCACACGCCGCTTTGCTGTGCAAGAAAAAAGACAAAAGAATATAAAAAAACGCCTGCCTTTTCAGGCAGGCAAACAAAATATAATGATCCGGACTTATTCTTCGATCATGGAAACGCCGGTCATCTCTTTCGGCTGGGGCAGACCCAGGATCTGCAGCATGGTGGGGGCAATGTCGCACAGACGGCCGCCGTCACGCAGTTTGCAGGGGTAATTTGCTACAATGAACGGCACCAGGTTGGTGGTATGCGCCGTGAACGGCGAACCATCCTCAGCAAGCATCTTGTCCGCATTGCCGTGGTCGGCGGTGACCAGCAGCACGCCGCCCATTTCCATTACAGCGTCATACAGCGTGCCAACGCAGGTGTCGACCGCTTCCACAGCCTTGACCGCCGCGTCGAACACACCGGTGTGGCCGACCATGTCGCAGTTGGCAAAGTTCAGAATGATCACATCGTACTTGCCGCTGCGCACCGCTGCATTGACCTTTTCAGAAACTTCATATGCGCTCATCTCGGGCTTCAGGTCATAAGTGCTGACTTTCGGAGACGGTACCAGAATACGGTCTTCGCCCTCGTTGACCGCCTCGCTGCCGCCGTTAAAGAAAAACGTAACATGGGCATATTTTTCCGTTTCAGCAATGCGCAGCTGCGTTTTGCCGTTTGCAGCCAGGTATTCGCCGAGCGTATTGGTGAGCTCTTCCGGCGCAAACGCGACCAGCACGTTGGGCATAGTGGCGTCGTACTGGGTCATGCAGACATAGGTGAGCGGGAAAAATTCTCTTTCAAAGCCGGTGAAATCCGGGTCCACAAACGTTCTGGTGATCTCGCGGGCACGGTCGGGGCGGAAGTTAAAGAAAATCACGCTGTCGTTTTTGCCGATGCGGCCCTCGTTTTCCAGGCAAACGGTCGGTTCGATAAACTCGTCGGTCACGTTCTTGCCGTCGGCATCGACTTTCTGATAGCTTTCTTCAATAGCCTTGACCGGGTCATTTGTATGGATGCCCTCGCCCTTTACGAGCGCATTATAAGCGCGGGACACACGCTCCCAGCGGTTGTCGCGGTCCATGGCGTAGAAACGGCCGATGACCGTAGCGATCTTGCCCACGCCAATTTCGGCCAGCTTTTGCTGCGCCTCGGCAACATAATCCTTACCGCTTGTGGGCGGCACGTCACGCCCGTCCATGATGCAGTGCAGGTAAACGCGCGTAAGGCCCATTTTCTTGGCCATCTCTACGATCGCCCAGGCATGGGTGTTGTGGGAGTGCACGCCGCCGTCGCTCATCAGGCCCATAATGTGCAGAGCCGTGCCGTTGTCGATGGCATTTTGCACCGCCGCTTTAAGCGCCGGATTTTCAAAGAAGTCGCCGTCTTCGATCGACTTGGTGATGCGGGTCAGTTCCTGGTACACCACACGGCCGGCGCCGATGTTGGTGTGGCCGACTTCCGAGTTGCCCATCTGCCCGTTCGGCAGACCGACATCGAGCCCGGAAGCGCCGATGAACGTGCAGGGGTATTTTGCTTTTAATTCGTCCAGACGGGGCGTTGCGGCCGCATGAATGGCATTGCCGTAGTCGCTGTCATTTTTGCCGAACCCGTCCATAATGCAAAGAACAAGTGATTTTTTCTGTTCCATTTTTAAAACTCCTTATATAAAAATCTTAGGGCGACGAAAGCCGCCCTAAAGCTGATTACTGTTCACTGGCCGCTTTCACGATCACGGAAAAGTCCTGCGCTTTGAGCGAAGCACCGCCGATCAGGCCGCCGTCTACATTTTCTTTGGAAAGAAGTTCCTGTGCATTTTTGGCATTCATCGAACCGCCGTACTGCACCACGAACGCGTCTGCCGCATCCTGCCCGTAAAGCTCGGCGATCACCTGGCGGATGTAGCCGTTGACCTCGTCTGCCTGGTCAGCTGTGGCCGTTTTGCCGGTACCGATGGCCCACACGGGTTCGTAAGCGATGATGACGTTTTTCAGCTCATCCTTGCTGACGCCCTGCAGCGCGATCTTCGTCTGCATGCCGACGACCTCAAACGTTACGCCCTGCTCACGCTGTTCGAGCACTTCGCCGACGCACAGGATCACTTTCAGACCGTTGTCGAGCGCAGCGCGCACACGCTTGTTGACCGTTTCGTCGGTCTCGCCGAAATACTGGCGGCGTTCGCTGTGGCCGATGATCACATACGGCACGCCCATTGCCGCAAGCATGGGGGCGGAAACTTCGCCGGTGAATGCGCCGCTGGCAGCCCAGTGGCAGTTTTCCGCACCGATCTGGATGTTGGAGCCTGCCGCGGCGTCGAGCGCTGCCTGCAGGTCTACGAACGGTGCGCAGATGATGACGTCGCAGTCGGCATCTGCCACAAGCGGTTTCATTTCGTTGATGAGCGCCGTTGTTTCGGCCGGGGTGTTGTTCATTTTCCAGTTGCCGGCAATAACGGCTTTGCGAAGCTGTTTATTCATAATAATCCCTCTTCTTCCTTTTGACGATCCTATGTTCAGGCTCGATTATTTGTTGTCGATCGCGGCAATACCGGGCAGTTCCTTGCCCTCCAGGAATTCAAGCGATGCGCCGCCGCCGGTGGAGATGTGGCTCATCTTGTCGGCGAAGCCAAGCTTTGTCACAGCTGCGACCGAATCGCCGCCGCCGATGATCGAAATTGCGCCGCTGTCGGCAACCGCCTTGGCCACAGCGATCGTACCCTGGGCAAAATTGTCCCACTCAGAAACGCCCATCGGGCCGTTCCAGATGACCGTGCCGGCGCCCTTGATGGCGTCTGCAAACAGAGTCTGGCTTTCGGGGCCGATGTCCAGACCCATCCAGCCGTCCGGGATCTCGTCGCTGTGGACGACCTGTGCCTCGGTGTTCGGGTCATATTCTTTACCGACCTTGTTGTCGACCGGGATCAGGAACTTAACGCCTTTTTCTTTTGCCGTCTGCATCATCTGGCCGGCAAGCTCGACCTTGTCCTCTTCCAGCAAAGAAGTGCCGATGCTGTGGCCGAGCGCTTTCATGAAAGTGTAGGCCATGCCGCCGCCGATGATCAGCGTGTCGCACTTGTCAAGCAGGTTCGTGATGACGCCGATTTTGTCGGAGACTTTGGCGCCGCCGAGAATCGCGACCAGCGGACGCTTCGGATTTGCGAGCGCTTCGCCCATGAACTTGATCTCTTTCTGGATCAGGTAGCCGCAGGCAGAGGGCAGGTAAGCCGCCACACCGGTGGTGGAGCAGTGCGCTCTGTGCGCGGTGCCGAACGCGTCGTTCACATAGAGGTCGGCAAGAGAAGCCAGCTCTTTCGAGAAGTTTTCTTCGTTTTTCGTTTCTTCTTTTCTGAAACGGACGTTTTCAAGCAGCATTACGTCGCCGTCAGCCAGCTCTTCAGCAAGCTTTTTGGCGTTTTCGCCGACAACCTCAGGATCCTCGGCCAGCTTGACCTCTTTGCCAAGGTACTCGCTCAGGCGCTTTGCGACCGGCGCCAGCGAAAATTCCGGCTTATACTCACCCTTCGGGCGGCCCAGATGCGAGCAGAGAATAACTTTTGCACCGTGCTCCATCAGATATTTGATCGTCGGCAGCGCAGCAACGATGCGCTTGTCGTTTGTGATCTCACCGTCAGCCAGCGGCACGTTAAAATCGCAGCGTACCAGAACTTTTTTGCCCTGTACGTCAAGATCTTCTACCGTTTTCTTATTCAAAGCGTCCATAAAATCTACCTCTCTAAAATAAATTTGCTAAACTTTACCACTTTTTTAAGCACAATAATTATATATTAATCTTTACAGCTTTTCAAGAAGTAATTCCCGAATTCACAAAAAACGCACAGAATGTATTAATTTGCGAAGCGCTGTTGTTAATTTTTTGTCAAACATGCCAAGAAAAAAGCGGTGCAAAAGACGCACCGCTTGCTTGGATATAAATTCAGGTCAGATAGAGATCTCGTGCGCAAGATCGTAAAGATCCATATCGATCGACTTTTTCATATTGAGCGCCTCGAAGATGTCGTAGTCGACGACCTGCTCTTTCTGGGCGGCGACCACACGGTTGCCGATGCCTTTCATCAACAGGTTCTTCACAGCGTAATGCCCCATTCTGGAGGCCATGACGCGGTCACGCACCGTGGGCGAACCGCCGCGCTGCACATGGCCCAGAACAACGCTTCTGGATTCCACGCCAGTCTTCGCCTGAATGTCTTTGGCCAGTTCCTCCACATTCACGCCGCAGCCCTCGGCCACGATGATCAGGAAATGCACCTTGCCGGTCTTCTGCGTTCTGCGCATACGTTCAATAACATGCTTCTGCACATCCACCTTGACCTCAGGGATCAAGATAGCGGTTGCGCCGACGGCAATGCCCGCGTTCAGCGCCAGGTAGCCGGCACGGCGGCCCATCACCTCGATCACGCTGCAGCGGTCGTGGCTTTCGGTCGTGTCGCGCACACGGTCCACCATTTCCATAATGGTGTTCAGGCAGGTGTCATAACCGATGGTATAGTCGCAGCAGGCAATGTCGTTGTCGATCGTGCCCGGAATGCCGACGCACGGAATGCCGCGCTCGGAAAGGTCGCGCGCGCCGCGGAAAGAACCGTCGCCGCCGATAACGACAACGCCGTCGATGCCGCGTTCCTGGCAGGTGCGGATGGCTTTGCGCATGCCGTCCTCCGTAGCAAATTCAGGACTTCTGGCACTGTAGAGCATAGTGCCGCCGCGGTGAATGATGTCTGAAACAGAACGCAGGTTCATTTCAACCATATCGCCGTTGATGAGACCATTGTAACCGCGCATTATGCCGTAAACTTTCAGGCCGTTTTCACAGGCCGTGCGCACAACGGCACGCACCGCCGCGTTCATGCCGGGGGAATCCCCGCCGCTTGTCAGCACTGCAATCGTTTTCATAGCTGAATCCTCCTCGTGGATTGAACATCTTTCGTTTTATTCTATTCAGAATCTTCCAAATTCGCTGAGCTTAAATACATATTTTACTTGCATGTTACACAAATGTCAAGCAAATTGCATGGCGGCGCACAGATTACTGCACAAAGATTATGCTGTTTTTCGGCAAAATTTTTTCAAGTTCGCACAAAAGTTGTTCGCTCCATGCACAAGTTTGTTTCAGTTTATAGTAATTTTTTGTATCTGTACAGTAAAAATACACGTCGCTTTTTCCGGCAAAGCCGTTCAAAACAGACTGCACGGCCTTCGCTTCGGGGCAGTCGACCGACGCCAGGCGCAGAAAAAGCCCGGTGCGTTTTTTGGAATGCCCCGACGACGTTTTTTGTTTTGCCGGCGCTGTTTCGGGCGCTTTTTCCAACGTGTCGGCCAAGATCTTTGGCGCCTTGTCCTCCTCCAGCGAAAGGGTGCCGCGCACCAAAACCGCACTGCCCTCATAAAGCAGCGCAGACGCGCGCTGCAGCACCTTGGGGAACACAACGATCTCGATCTCGCCGGTCATATCCTCCAGCAAAACGAAGGCCATATTTTCGCCTTTTTTCGTCTGCTTGAGCGTAATTTTCTGCACGATGCCGCAAAAAGATACATTTGCACGGTCGCCGTAACGGCTATCCGGCTCACGCGCAGCCTCAAACAGGTCGGCGCTTGACGCGCAGCCCATTGCCTGCGCCGCCGGCAGGTACTTGCCCATCGGATGGCCGGAAAAATAAAGGCCGGTCATTTCTTTTTCCATTTTCAAAAGTTCGGACGCCGGAAACTCGGGCACATCCGGCAGCTTGCGGCTGATGCCGAAGGCGTCGCTGTCGCCCAGGTCGAAAAAGCCGATTTGGCCGTACATCGTTTTCTGGCGCACATCGTCGAGCGACGAAAGAAGCGACGGCAGCGTCTGCAGCATCTGGCGTCGGTTCGCGCCGAGCCCGTCGAGCGCACCGCTGCGGATCAGGCTTTCTGTCGCGCGGCGGTTGAAACGGCCGCTGCAAAGGCGCGAACAAAAATCAAACAGATCCTGATAGGGGCCGTTTTTCTCCCGTTCGTCAATGATTTCCTGAATAAAATCCGCCCCCAGGTTTTTGATGCCGAGCATACCGTAGGAGATGGTGTTTCCATCGGCTGTAAAACGCATCTGCGAACGGTTGACATGCGGCGGCGCAAGACGCAGCCCCATTTTACGGCACTCGGCAATATACTTGGCCACTTTGCCCGAATCATCGAGCACGGAGGTCAAAAGCGCGGCCATAAACTGTGCGGGTGCATACACCTTTAAATACGCCGTTTGGTAGGCGACCAGGGCATAGCAGGCCGCGTGGCTTTTGTTGAACGCGTACTTGGCGAAGTCCTGCATCTGGTCATAAATTTCGTTGGCGGTCTTTTCATCCACACCGCGTTTCAGCGCGCCGTCGCACTCGCCGGGGATGCCGTAAATAAAATTGCGGCGCTCCCGGTCCATGACATCCTTTTTCTTTTTGCTCATCGCGCGGCGCACGATATCGGCGCGGCCGTACGAATAGCCGGCGAGCGTACGGAAAATCTGCATGACCTGCTCCTGATAGACGATGCAGCCGTATGTTTCACGCAGGATCGGCTCAAGCAGAGGCGTTTTATACTGAATGCCCGACGGATCGTGCGAATTTTTCACAAAAAGGTCGATCTGGTCGGCCGGGCCGGGGCGGTAGAGCGACGTGGCAGCGATCAGATCCTCCAGCCGCTTCGGTTTCAGCTCCATCAGCATCCGCTTCATACCGGCGGATTCAAACTGAAAAATGCCCTCGGTGCGCCCGGCGGAAAACAGGGCGTAGACCCGTTTGTCATCGATGGGAACGGCGTGTATATCGATGCCGGCTGCACGGGCGCTGTCGTCGATCACCGTCAGCGTACGCAGACCGAGAAAGTCCATTTTGAGCAGCCCCAGCTCCTCGAGCGTGGTCATAATATACTGCGTGACCGGCACACCGTCGTTCGTGGCGAGCGGCACATACGTTTCGACCGGGTCATGCGTGATGACGACGCCGGCCGCATGGGTAGACGCGTTGCGCGGCATGCCCTCAACTTTCAGCGCCGTATCGATCAGCTTGTTCACCGTTTCGTTTTCTGCACAGGCACGGCGCAGTTCCGGCGACTTTTTCAGTGCGTCGGCGAGCGTAATGTGAAAATCGCGCGGGATCAGCTTGGCCACGGCGTCTACCGACGAATACGGCATGCCCATGGCGCGCCCCACATCGCGCACGGCGGCACGCGCCGCCAGTGTACCGAACGTAATGATCTGGGAGACATGGTCTTTGCCGTACTTTTCGGTCACATAGTCGATCACTTCGCCGCGGCGCTCATAGCAAAAGTCGATGTCAAAATCCGGCATGCTGACGCGTTCGGGATTCAAAAAGCGCTCAAAGATCAGGCCGTACTTCATCGGGTCCAGGTCGGTGATCTCCATGCAGTACGCCGCAAGCGACCCGGCGCCGCTGCCGCGCCCGGGGCCGACCGGAATGCTTTTGCTTTTGGCAAAGCGCACAAAATCGGCCACGATCAGATAATAATCCGTGTAGCCCATCTGCTCGATCGTTTTCAGTTCATAGCCAAGGCGTTCCTTGTACGACTCCGGCACAGAGGCGCCGTAGCGCTTTTTGAGGCCGCGCAGGCAGCAGTCTTTAAAATATTCAAAATGGTCGCAGTTGCCGGGCGTTTCAAAATAAGGCAGCTTGGTCTTGCCGAATTCAAAGTCAAAACGGCAGCGTTCGGCGATTTTTGCCGTGTTTTCCAGCGCCTCGGGCACGTCGGGAAACGCCTTTTGCATTTCGGCTTCACTCTTCAGGTAAAATGCGTCTGAATGGAATTCAATGCCGGTATCCTCGCCGATCACATGGTTGGTGGCGATGCAGATGAGCACCTGCTGGATGAACGAATCCTCCCGGCGGATATAATGCACATCGTTCGTGGCGACCAGGCCGATGCCCGTTTCACGGCTGATGCGTTTCAGCCCCTCGTTGACCGTGAACTGTTCGTTCAGGCCGTGGTTTTGCAGCTCCAGGTAATAATTGTCTTTGCCGAAAACAGAGCTGTACCAGAGCGCCGTGTCCTTGGCACGGTCATAATCCTGCGCCAAAAGCGCACGCGGGATCTCGCCCGACAGGCAGGCCGAAAGGCAGATCAGCCCTTCACTGTGCTTTTCGATCAAATCGTGGTCGGCGCGCGGCTTGAAATAAAAGCCCTCCGTGTAAGCGCGCGACACGATTTTGATCAGGTTTTTATAGCCCGTTTCGTTTTTGCACAGCAGGATCAGGTGGCTGTACTCCTTGTCGAGCACCTTGTCGCGGTCAAAACGGCTGCGCGGCGCCACATAGATCTCGCAGCCGATGATCGGGCGGATGCCCTCTTTTTTGCAGGCGCGGTAAAAATCGACCGCGGCAAACATGTTGCCGTGGTCAGTGATGGCAAGCGACTGCATGCCAAGTTCTTTTGCGCGCGCAACAAGGTCGCCGAGACGGCAGGCGCCGTCCAGCAGGCTGTACTCGGTATGCAGATGCAGATGTGTAAACATTACTTTTGCAGCTCCTGCGCGATCGACAGAATTTTTTGCAGGCGGTGGTTGATGCCGCTGCGCGACAATTTCGGGGTGCAGACCTCTGCCAGCTCCGAAAGCGACAGGTCGGGGTTTTCCAGGCGCAGAAGCGCCAGTTCCTTTAATTCCGGCCCCAGGCAGTCCAGCCCGCGCCGGTCGCGGATCAGCGTGATCGCATTGATCTGACGGGCGGCAGCCTTGGCCGTGCGGCCGATGTTTGCCGTGTCGCAGTTCGTTTTGCGGTTCACGCCGTTGCGCACGTTCTTCTCGATCTCCACATTCATCATTTCAAACATGGCGTTGCCGGCCCCCATGCGGTAAAGGCAGTCCTCGATCGCTTCGCTCTCTTTAAAATAGATGACCGGGTAGCCGCGCCGTTTCGTCTCTTTCGGCGAAAGCTCCAGCTCGGTCAGAAACAGAAAGAAATCTTTTGCCAGGTTCAGGTGCGGCACCGTAAACTCCAGGTGGTAATCCTTGCGGGGGCTGGAAACTGTGCCGCAGGCCAGAAACGCACCGGCCAGAAACGCACCGAGACAGTCCGGGCAGTCAAAATTGGCATGATTGATTTTCAGGCTGATCTCGCCGCGGTCATGCGAAAAAAGGGCGCGCACTTTCTGGCAGTCAGCCGGCGACGAAACGCTGACGGAGTAAATTTTGCCGGAGGCCGACGCACTCAGACTGCAGCGCACATTGGCCACGTCGGCCAAGAGCGAACGGTAAAGCTCCGCCACCGTGCGGTTTTCGGTTTGACAACCGACAGAAGCCTGTGAAAAGTACTTGGAAAAGATCAAAAGGCCGTATAAAAACGACCTTTTGCAGCATGCTTTTTCATAGACCCGGGCGGCCAGTTCATTTTTTACTTCTGAAGCAAAAGACATTTTCTCCACACAACTATCTTACACGGCAGGCGGATCACCCTTGTCGATATCGCGGTGAACCACCTGCACGTCATACTGTTTTCTCAGCTCGCCCGCCATGCGTTCGGCACAAGCCACGCTGCGGTGATGGCCGCCGGTGCAGCCAAAAGCGACGACGAGCAATTCTTTTTGCTTTTTTTCAGCCAGAGACGCGGCCGTTTGCACGAGCTGCAGAGCCTGTCCGAAAAAAAGAGCCGATTCCGGATGCGAAAAAATATAGTCGGCCACTTCGGCGTCTGTGCCGCGTTTTGGGCGCAGTGACTCCACCCAGTACGGGTTTTGCAGGCAGCGCACGTCAAACACATAGTCGGCATAATCGACCATGCCGTTGCCGAAGCCGAACGAAAGCACTTTTATTTTCATTCGCCCACCGTCCTGACTTCCAGCTCCAGACGGTAGCCCGTTTTTTCCAGAACGGTCTGCTGCACCTTGCGGCACAGCGCCAGCACATCGGCACAGCTTGCGCTGCCCGTGCGGTTGATGACGAAGCCGGCGTGCTTTTCACTGACCTGCGCGCCGCCGACCGAAAGGCCTTTTAAACCGCACTGCTCGATCAGTGCGCTGGCGTAATTGCCCTGCGGGCGCTTAAAGGTGCTGCCGGCACTGGGATACTCGAGCGGCTGCTTTGTGCGGCGGCGATCCATCAGCTCATCCATTTTGGCACGGATGGCGGCCGGGTCGCCCTTTTGCAGGCGGCAGTAAATGCCCGTGATCACACAGCCGTTTTGTGAATATGCGCTTTTGCGGTATGAAAGGGCAAGCGCATCGCCCTCCAAAAAGCCGGGCGTGCCGTCGGGTGCAATATGGTCGCAGCGCACCAGTACATCGCGCATTTCGCCGCCGTAAGCGCCGGCGTTCATAAACGCCGCACCGCCGCAGGAGCCGGGGATGCCGTAGGCAAACTCCAGTCCGCTCAGCGCATTTTGCTGTGCAAAGCGGCACAAATCGGACAGCTTAGCGCCGGACTGGGCATAAACCGTTGTCTCGTCTACAAGCCTGATTTCAGCCATATTGCCGGCAAAAAGCATCACCGGAGCGGAAATGCCGTGGTCGCCGACCAGCAAATTGGAACCGCGCCCGACCGTTACAAGACTTTCGCCGTAGGCATGGCAAAGCCGCACGACTTCGGCAGCCTCGCGCGGGGTTTTTGGGTAAAACACCAGTTTCGCCGGACCGCCGATGCGAAAAGTCGTGTGCGCCGACATGGGCTCATTTTCTTTCAGCTCTATACCAAGCGCCGCCGCTTTGTCCCGAAGGTTTGTCAAATCATTCACCGGCTTTTATTCTTTTTACTGTGCCGAGCAGTGCCGCGCCGATCAGGCCGGCGTCGTTGCCGAGCTCAGCCTTCACGATTTTGGTCTGCAGCGAAGAGTGCACGCTGTAGCGTTCACGCGCAACGTATTCACGGATCGGCTGCATGATGGTCTCGCCCTCATTGCAGATGCCGCCGCCGATGCACAGCACCTCAGGCTGCAGTGCGTTGATCAGGTTGGTCACGCCGCAGGCAACGTACTCGATATACTGCTTGCAGACCTCGGCCGCGTCCTTGTCGCCGAGGCGCATGGCGTCAAACGCCGTGCGGCCGCTGACCTTGCCCTCTTTTTTGGCTACGGCGTGCATCAGGGAATTCGGGTTTTTATTCATAGAGGCAATGGTCTGGCGGATCAGCGCCGTGGCGCTGGCATACGCCTCCCAGCAGCCGTGGCGGCCGCAGCCGCAGGGCTCGCCGTCCTTTACAATGACCATATGGCCCCATTCGCCGCCGGCAAAGTTCACACCGGTGATGATGTTGCTGTTGATGATCACACCGCTGCCTACGCCGGTGCCAAGCGTAACGGCCACAAAGTTCGGCGTGCCGTGGCCGCTGCCCGCAATGGCTTCGCCCAGCGCCGCGCAGTTTGCGTCGTTCTCCAGATAAACGGTTTTATGAAAACGGTCCTGCAGCATGTCGCGTGCCGGGATGTTGTCAAACTTCAAGTTGTTGGCGTATTCGATGTAGCCGTTTTTCTGGTTGACGGTACCCGGCGTGCCAAGGCCGATCCACTCGATGTCGTCCATCGTGAGGCCGGCCTTTTCCACTGCCTCGAAACCGGTCTTTGCAATGTCGTCAAAAATAGAGGCGGCATCGCGCGGCATCGCGGTTGGCACAGAGGCCTTTGCAAGAATTTCGTACTTGTCGGTCACTACGGCGGAAACGATGTTCGTGCCGCCCAGGTCAATGCCTATGTAATAGCTCATAATCTTCTCCTTTAATCCTTTGCTTGAATTTGCGTTTTATTTTACTATGAATTGGACCAAATCTCAAGCTCTTTTTCATCCGGCTCAAAATCGTCCATACCCAGGGAGTGCATCAGCTCTTTGGCCGCGTTATACCCCATCTTTTTCTGGCGGTTGTTCATGGCCGCCGTTTCCACGATGATGGCCAGGTTGCGCCCCGGCGTGATCGGCACGGTCAGCACCGGCACCTTGACGTCGAGAATTTTTGTGTATTCGTTGTCAAGGCCCAGACGGTCGTAGGCTTTGGCGGAATCCCACTGCTCCAGGCAGATGACCATGTTGATCTGTTCCTTTTCTTTGACCGCGCCCATACCGAAAATGCGGCGCGCATTGATGATGCCGATGCCGCGCAGCTCGATAAAATGGCGGATGTTGTTCGGCGAAGAGCCGATCAGCGTCTTATTGTCGATTTTGCGGATCTCAACGGCGTCGTCCGCGATCAGGCGGTGGCCGCGCTTAATCAGCTCCACAGCCGTTTCCGACTTGCCTGCGCCGCTTTCACCGGTGATGAGCACGCCCTCGCCGTAAACTTCTACCAGCACGCCGTGGCGTGTGATGCGCGGCGCCAGCTGGTTGTTTAAAAACGAAATGAGCGTGGCGAGAAACGGCGACGTCTCCTCGTCTGTGCGCAGAAGCGGCACACCGTACGTTTTGCAGGCATCCACAAAAACGTCGCTGATCTGCAGGTTGCGGGTCACGACTGCGGCGGCCGGCCCCAGTGAAAGCCAGTCAGAAAGGGCTTTGCGGCGCTGTTCGTCAGACATGTGGCTCAAAAATCCGAATTCGGTCCAGCCGAGGATCTGAATGCGGCGGGGATCGAAGTAGTTCGTATAGCCGGTCAGGACGATGCCGGGCCGGTTGACCTCGTTCGTGGTGACCAGAATTTCTTTGGGGTCACGCGGCGTATAGACGACTTCCAGCGTGTGTTCTTTGATAATTTTGTCCAGCGTAACGCTGTATTTTGCAGACACGGGAACACCCCTTTCTTACTTAATCAGTTTTATTATATAATAGAGAACCTGTCTCTTATACACAGCTGACGCTGCCGACGACTTAA
>ENA-UAYF01000998-UAYF01000998.1-human-gut-metagenome-genome-assembly--contig:-NODE-998-length-13027-cov-6.704672_pt1 | contig 13027 bp, 4 predicted proteins | sample MGYA00244017_ERZ654600 | MGnify/ENA primary metagenome ERZ654600 (study PRJEB26926, sample SAMN06164490) | human gut metagenome | biome: ENVO:00009003; feature: ENVO:2100002; material: ENVO:00002003... | reverse complement strand
CGCGCAGTATTGACCGGTTCCTGATGCCGGAGGACCAGAACCGCTACAGTGAAAAGATGCTTCCGGTCACCAATTTCTTCCTGCCGGGTATTGTGTTCCTGTATCAGGGACAGGAGATTGGTATGCGCGACGACCCGAAACAGTCCATTCAGGGATTCGTCGACAAACCGACGTTTGCTATTTACGACCGTCTGATTGCCGAAGGAAAAACGGATGCGCAAGCGCTCGAGCAGATCAATCGTGAGAGCCGCGAGCACAGCAGAACTCCGATGCAGTGGGATGCATCTGCCGAGGCGGGATTCACAACAGGTACGCCGTGGTTCCCGGTGAATAAAAACTATACGGAACTGAACTATGAGGCCGAGGAAAAAGATTCCGATTCCCTGCTGTGGTTCTACCGCAAAATGGTGGCAGTAAGACGACGTGAAGATCTGGAAGAAACCTTCCTCTACGGAACGCTGATTCCGGAATACGAGACGGTGAGCGGCGTTCTGGCATACCGTCGAAAGGATGAAAAGAACGATATTCTGATTCTCACCACTTCTCTCGCAGACGGCATTACACTGCCGTTTGCAGATACCATCGAAGAGGTACTTCTGAATAACTATGACACCTGCGAGGCGGGCGAGGGAACGATCCGTCTGCAGCCGTATCAGTGTCTGGTGCTGAAGGTGAAGGAATAATTGCAAAAACTAAAACAAAAACCGAAAAATCGGTCCCACAAAAGGAGAAGATCTTTTTGCGGGACCTTTTTTGTGGTACAATACAACAAAAAAAATCTATCATGAGGTGTGAAATGGAAAGAGACAACAGAGACGAAGACATGATGCTGAAAGGAACAAAACAGGAAATGCCGGGATTCTATTTTCGGCTACTCCGGTCGGAGGAGAAACGGGAACTGTGGAATCCGGATTTTGAACTCTTATTTCTGCTTCGTGGGACGGGAAGAGTCAGCTACGAGGACGGGGAAGTTCACAATCTCCCGATGGGATCTATCTTTGCGATCAACCGGTTTCAGATCTGTGACCTGGATCTGGACGAAGACGGACTTGCCCTGTCGCTCTGCGTTTCAGCGGAGACGATTGCTTCATTTCACATTAAGCTGCTGAAATGTGAAGTCAAATGTCAGTCGTTTTTTTATATGGAAGATCAGCAGGAAAAATTTGACTTGATCCGGCGGGATATGGCACGGATCTTTCTTGAGATGTACAAGAATAATGAGGAACAACCGATCTATATGAAAAGCCGTGTGACGGCGCTTCTGGAGGATCTGCTTTCTTACTTTACATCCGGGGAAAAGGTGGAACAGGGCCGGGGCGGAAGGGAACGCATTCAGCAGGCATCAGACTATATTCTGCAGCATTGCCGGGAAGAGATTACGCTGGAGGATCTGGCGGATCATCTTTATCTGAGCCGTGCCTATATTTCACGGAGCTTTCCGCAGTATTTCGGTGTATCATTTCGGGAGTACGTGACGCAGGTGCGCCTGGCGCATGCCGTACAGGAAATGCACAGCGGCGCAACGCTGACGGAGATTGCCTATCACAATGGATTTGTCAATGAGACGGCGATGATCCGCGCATTCCGCAAATACCGCGGTATGACACCGAGCGAATACCGGAAGCAGATGGAATATACAGTAAAACAGCGTGAAAAGAAAGGAAAAGAGCGGGAAGAGGCGGCGGGAGACCATGATATTTTCCAGAGTCTCCTGCAGTATGCAGCGGTCACGGAGCAGGAGATTGAGACGACAAATGAGAGTGCCGTTTCCGTGACGGTGGCAGTAAACGGACGGAAACCAAGAGTGGCAGGCCACTGGAAGCGCGTGATCAATGCTGGCTATGCGGCAAGTGTGCTGAACCGCGAGGTGCAGGATGAGCTGGAACAGCTGGTGCAGGAGCTCGGCTATGAGCTGATCCGCGTAAAAGGAATTCTTGATGATGATATGTGCGTATTTCGGCGGAATATGTGGGGCGAGATTCAGTTCTGCTGGAACTATATTGATGAGGTGATCGATTTCATCCTTTCCACGGGAGCGAAGCCGTTGCTGGAATTCGGCCATATGCCGTTGCTGCTGGCAAAAACAGACCCGGGAAGAACGATGCGTCCGGCGCTAAGCAGCTCTCCGCGAGATCTGGCTGAGTGGCGCATGCTGATTAAAAACCTGATGGAACATCTAAGGGAACGGTATGGAATCAACCAGATGCGGCGCTGGATTTTCAACCCGTGGATCAGCGGAGACGTGCTCACGATTGATGGAGGAGATGAGTTCTTTGGGACGTGGAAAGCATCGTACGAGGAGATGAAACGTGTGAGCCCGGATCTTGTAACATGTCTTTCCTTTGGTCTTGGACCGGAGGAACATCTCAAAGCCTTTATCGAAACTATGAAGGAAAAGGAATGTGTGCCGGAAATTTTTGCATTCCGCTCGTTTGGCACGGTGATCTATGGAGAGGAAGAGGAGAAAATGAATCTGATCCAGAACAACGAGAGCATCAATATGATTGTGAGCCGCGACCCGGATTTTCTGCGGAACCGCGGGGAGAAGGTAAAAGGTCTGCTGCAGAAGGCTGGGCTTGGTGCACTGCCGGTTCTGGTGGATGAGTGCAGCAGCAACATCTGGCAGAGGGATCTGTGCAACGATACCTGTTATAAAGCGGCATGGCTGTTTAAAAATCTTCTGGAAAATGAAGAGGCGCTGCAGGGAATTGCGTATTTCTCGGTCAATGACCGTTTAGATGAAGTATTTCCGGCGCGGGAAACGTATCATGGAGGTTTTGGGCTGTTCACGATGAACGGCATTCCAAAGGCGGTCTGCACTGCGCTGCGGCTGCTCGGCAGAATGGGATCTCGTCTGGTGAAGCGTGGGGACGGCTATTTTATCAGCACGGAGCCGGAGAAAAACCAAAGCCAGATTTACCTGTACAACTATGTTCACTACGATATGCTGTACCGCTACCGCCATGCCGTGAATATTTCCCGCACGGACCGTTACCGCGTATTCAATATGGGGGAAATCCGGACCTTTTCAGTGAAGCTGACCGGACTGGAACCGGGAAAATATTGCCTGCGGCTGTATAAAGTGACGAAAGAGCACGGCAGCAGCTACGATGCGTGGGTGCGGATGGGAGCTCCGGAGCGGATGAACCGGATGGAGCGCGCGATGCTGTGCCACAGTGCGGACCCGGAATACCGTGTCTGGGAGCAGGAAACCGACCCGGAAGGCAGCCTCACGGTGCAGGAACGCCTGGAGCCGCACGAGACGGCGCTGATTGAGGTGGAGCAGATTCTGTAAAATCTTCAAAAAATTGCACTCGCGGTGGGAGAACACAGAGAAAGAGTGGAAAAAAAGCAACAATATAAGAAGATCTTGCGGTAATTCGAGTAGAAAAGGACGAAAATATTGTTTATACTGAAAACAACATAAATGCTAAATTCTACAGAAAAGAGGTATTTCAAAATGGGGAAAATATTTGATTACGATGGCGTGCCGGTGCTGCATACCACATCCGGCGATTTAAAAGGTTATTTTTATGACGGTGTTTACATTTACAAAGGAATTCCGTATGCATACGCAGACCGTTTCCAGATGCCGGTTCCGTCCAAATGGAATGGCGTAAAAGACGCAACAAACTATGGTTTTGTATGCCCGCTCCAGAATCAGGATACACCGAACGGCGAGCTTATGGTTCCGCACCGCTACTGGCCGCAGGATGAGCACTGCCAGTCCTTAAATATCTGGACAAACAAACTCGATCCGGAAGCCAAAAAACCGGTTCTCGTATGGTTCCACGGCGGTGGATACGCAGCGGGATCTTCCATTGAGCAGGTTGCGTATGACGGCGTCAGCATCGCAAAGAAAGGTGATTCGATTCTTGTTTCTGTCAACCACAGACTGAATATTTTAGGATATCTGGATCTGTCTCCGTTTGGGGAAAAATACAAAAACTCCGCAAACGCAGGCCACGCCGATATGGTGGCAGCCCTGCAGTGGGTACATGACAATATCGCCCTGTTCGGCGGCGATCCGGAGAATGTAACCATTTTCGGCCAGTCCGGCGGCGGAATGAAGGTGATTGACCTGATGCAGATTCCATCAGCAGACGGCCTGTTCCAGAAAGGCCTTGTCATGAGCGGTGTGATGGAAGGGGATCCGCTCGGCGCAGGAGAAAAAGACGGAACAGAGATTGTCACGGCAATGATGAAAGAGCTTGGCTTTGATGATGTGGCGCAGCTGGAAACCGTACCGTATCCGCAGCTTGCCGCAGCATATGCAAAGGTATCCCCGGCTATCGCACAGAATGGCGGCTACATCGGCGGCGGCCCGAAAAAGGGCGATTACTTCTGCGGAAATCCATTCGACGCAGGCTTCCGTGAGCATGCACATCAGATTCCGATGATGATCGGAACCGTATACGGCGAGTTCGCAACGTTTGCACCGGCAGCTTATGATAAGAACAAACTGACAGCGGAAGAGATTCTGGAAATCCTCAAAAAGGTTTATGGAGACAATGCCGAAAAGGTTCTGGACGCCTTCAAAGAAGCATATCCGGAGAAGAACGGCGTAGATGTTCTTGCGATCGACCGCGCAATGCGTGAGCCGACCGTAAAACTTGCCAAACTGTTCGCAAAAGGCGGCGGCAAAGCATATCTCTACAACTTCGCCTTGGAATTCCCGTTCCAGAACGGCAAACCGGCATGGCACTGCTCCGACATCCCGTATTTCTTCGGCAATAGCGATCTCGTAGAAATCTGCGGAATCCCGGATGTCAGTGATAAACTGGAAAGCGAAATCTTTGGCGCCCTGCTCTCCTTTGCAAAGAACGGAACCCCGGATCACGAGGGACTCCCGCACTGGCCGGAAACAGAAGCAGAGGATGCGGATACCATGGTATTTGATAAAAAGACCGAAGTAAAACACAACTACGACGATAAAGTCTTTGCAGAGATCAACAAAGTTCTGAAGCCGTGGAGCTTTATGGACATGATGACCGACAATATTCAGCATTAAAAGGAACAGTTCAATGCGGCATAAGCGGAATCTGGATCGGATTGAGAATATCCGCTTTGACAAATAAAATAAAAAAAGCCGCCTGTTTGATTTGACAAATAAAATCAAACAGGCGGCTTTTTTCTGAAAATTCAGTGTTTTCAATCACATCTAAAGTACTATTCTAACAGGGTCCTGGCGGAAAAACCAGTAAAAAACAGATTGTACTGAAAAAAATACAATCTGTTTTGTTGACACACTTGAAAAAACATGATAATCTAGAAAATGCACTATTATGGCAAGATATGCCTAAAACCTTTTGTTCAGGCATGAGCGGTAATAAATATATTATAACACAAGGGGTGACAACGTCAATGGAGAAAAACAGAATACGTCCGATACCTACCGGAAAAAGTATGCGAATGAGTTACCAGAGACAAAAAGAAGTATTGGAAATGCCCAACTTGATTGAAGTCCAGAAGGATTCCTATGACTGGTTCCTGAGAAGCGGACTCAAGGAAGTCTTTGATGACATTTCACCAATCTCCGACTACGGCGGACGGCTGAGCCTTGAATTCGTAGACTTTACACTGTGTGAAGATGACGTAAAATACTCAATCGAAGAGTGTAAACAGCGTGACGCTACTTATGCGGCACCGTTAAAGGTAAAAGTAAGATTATATAATAAGGAAAAAGACGAGATCACAGAGCACGAAATTTTCATGGGTGATCTGCCGTTGATGACAGCAACAGGAACATTCGTTATCAATGGTGCAGAGCGAGTAATCGTCAGCCAGCTGGTACGTTCCCCTGGTATTTATTACGGCATCGCACATGATAAGCTCGGAAAGAGACTGTTCTCCTGTACCGTAATCCCGAACCGTGGAGCATGGCTGGAGTACGAGACCGATTCCAACGACGTCTTCTATGTCCGCGTAGACCGTACCAGAAAAGTTCCGATCACAGTCCTCATCCGTGCACTTGGAGTAAGCTCCAATGCAGAGATCGTAGAGCTGTTCGGTGAAGAGCCGAAGATTCTTGCAAGCTTCACCAAAGATACTTCCACCAACTATCAGGAAGGTCTTCTCGAGCTGTACAAGAAAATTCGTCCGGGCGAGCCTCTCGCAGTAGAAAATGCAGAGAGCCTCATCATGAGCATGTTCTTTGACCCGCGTCGCTATGACCTGGCAAAGGTAGGCCGTTATAAATTCAACAAGAAACTTGCGCTGCGCAGCCGTATCCGCAACCAGATCCTCGCGGAGGATGTTGTAGATCCGTCCACCGGTGAAATCCTTGCAGAAAAAGGCACCACCGTTACTCTGGAACTCGCAGACAAGATTCAGAACGCAGCAGTACCGTATGTATGGATCCAGACCGAGGAGAGAAACGTAAAAGTTCTTTCCAACTTAATGGTAGATCTGAAAGCATGGGTAGATGTTGACGAGGAAGAGCTTGGCATCAACGAGAAAGTATACTATCCGGTTCTGGAAAAGATCCTGGAGGAGAATACCGATATCGAAGAGATCAAACAGGCGATCAAACGTGACATCCACGACCTGATTCCGAAACATATCACAAAGGAAGATATTTTCGCTTCCATCAACTACAACATGCATCTGGAATACGGCGCAGGAAATGCCGATGATATCGACCACCTGGGCAACCGTAGAATCCGTGCCGTAGGTGAGCTGCTTCAGAACCAGTACCGCATCGGTCTGTCCCGTATGGAGCGTGTGGTACGTGAGCGTATGACAACACAGGACATCGACGGAATTTCTCCGCAGTCCCTGATCAATATCAAACCGGTTACAGCTGCAATCAAAGAGTTCTTCGGATCTTCCCAGCTGTCCCAGTTCATGGATCAGAACAACCCGCTTGGAGAGCTGACGCACAAGAGACGTCTTTCCGCCCTTGGACCTGGCGGTCTGTCCCGTGACCGTGCCGGATTCGAGGTTCGAGACGTTCACTACTCCCATTACGGAAGAATGTGCCCGATCGAGACTCCTGAGGGACCGAACATCGGTCTTATCAACTCTCTGGCATCGTATGCGCGCATCAACGAGTATGGCTTCGTTGAGGCTCCATACAGAAGAATTGACAAATCAGATCCGAAAAATCCGCGTGTTACAGACGAAGTAGTCTACATGACCGCAGATGAAGAGGATAATTACCATGTAGCACAGGCAAATGAGCCGCTGGATGCAGAAGGACACTTCATCAACAAGAACGTTTCCGGACGTTATCTGGATGAGACCCAGTCCTACGAGCCGCACATGTTTGATTACATGGACGTGTCTCCGAAGATGGTATTCTCCGTTGCTACGGCACTGATCCCGTTCCTTCAGAACGACGATGCGAACCGTGCGCTGATGGGATCCAACATGCAGCGTCAGGCCGTACCGCTGATGATCACCGATGCTCCTGTAGTAGGAACCGGTATCGAAGCAAAAGCAGCCGTAGACTCCGGTGTCTGCGTCGTTGCAAAGAAAGCAGGAACCATTTCCTACTCCTGCTCCAACGAGATCCGCATGAACAATGATGACGGAACAAAAGATGTTTACCATCTGACCAAATTCATGCGAAGCAACCAGAGCAACTGCTACAACCAGAAACCGATCGTATTTAAAGGTGACCATGTAGAGGCCGGCGAAGTAATCGCAGACGGTCCGTCTACTTACCAGGGCGAGCTTGCACTTGGTAAAAACCCGCTGATCGGATTTATGACCTGGGAAGGATATAACTACGAGGACGCCGTTCTTCTTAGCGAGCGTCTGGTACAGGATGATGTTTACACGTCCATCCACATCGAGGAGTACGAGGCAGAGGCCCGTGACACCAAGCTTGGACCGGAAGAGATCACAAAAGACGTTCCGGGAGTCGGCGATGAAGCCTTAAAAGACCTGGACGAGCGTGGAATCATCCGCATCGGTGCAGAGGTACGTGCCGGTGATATTCTGGTCGGAAAAGTAACTCCGAAGGGAGAAACCGAGCTGACCGCAGAGGAGCGTCTGCTCCGTGCCATCTTTGGCGAGAAAGCAAGAGAAGTACGTGATACTTCCCTGAAAGTACCGCACGGTGAGTATGGTATCATCGTGGACGCCAAAGTATTTACCCGTGAAAACGGCGACGAACTTTCTCCTGGAGTAAACCAGGCAGTCCGCATCTACATCGCACAGAAGAGAAAAATCTCTGTCGGCGATAAGATGGCTGGTCGTCACGGAAACAAGGGTGTCGTTTCCCGTGTACTTCCGGTAGAGGATATGCCGTTCCTGCCGAACGGACGTCCGCTGGACATCGTGCTGAATCCTCTGGGTGTGCCGTCCCGTATGAACATCGGACAGGTGCTGGAGATCCACCTGAGCCTTGCAGCAGCAGCGCTTGGATTTAACGTATCCACCCCGATTTTCGACGGCGCAAACGAGAAAGATATTCAGGATACCCTGGAACTGGCAAACGATTATGTAAACATGGAATGGGATGCATTCTCCGAGAAATATAAAGATATTCTGCTTCCGGAAGTATATCAGTATCTGGAAGAGCATCTGGATCACAGAGAACTGTGGAAGGGTGTTGATATCGCAAGAGACGGTAAGGTACAGCTCCGCGACGGACGTACCGGTGAGCCGTTCGATGGAAGAACGACAATCGGACACATGCATTACCTGAAACTGCATCACCTGGTAGACGATAAGATTCATGCCCGTTCTACCGGCCCATACTCCCTCGTTACACAGCAGCCTCTGGGTGGTAAAGCTCAGTTCGGTGGACAGCGTTTCGGAGAGATGGAGGTTTGGGCTCTTGAGGCGTACGGTGCATCCTACACGCTGCAGGAGATCCTGACTGTGAAGTCTGACGATGTGGTTGGCCGTGTGAAGACATACGAAGCCATCATCAAGGGCGACAATATTCCGGAGCCTGGTATTCCGGAATCCTTCAAAGTATTGTTGAAAGAGCTGCAGTCCCTGGCACTCGATGTCCGCGTACTGCGTGATGACAATACCGAAGTTAAAATTATGGAATCAGTTGATTACGGTGATACCAACCTGAACCACATCATCGAGGGAGACCGTTACTCTGACAGAGAGGACGAGAGATTTGGTGACTATGGATTCTCCAAGAAAGAATTTGACGGAGAAGAAATGGTAGATGTGGAAGAGGATGAAGAAGAAGACTCTTATCTTGATCTGGATGAAAGTTCAGATGATGACATGTAACTTGTAGATCTTCGCTTTGCGAGGAAAGGGGTAATCAAATGCCAGAAACAGCAAAAAAAGAAAATTACCAGATGAGCTTTGATGCCATCAAAATAGGACTTGCCTCCCCGGAGAAAATCCGGGAGTGGTCCCATGGCGAGGTAAAAAAACCGGAGACCATCAACTACAGAACGCTGAAACCGGAAAAAGACGGTCTGTTCTGTGAAAGAATCTTCGGACCAAGCAAAGACTGGGAGTGCCATTGCGGTAAATATAAGAAAATTCGCTACAAAGGCGTAATCTGCGACCGATGCGGCGTAGAAGTAACAAAATCCAGTGTGCGCCGTGAGCGTATGGGACACATTGAGCTGGCAGCTCCGGTATCCCACATCTGGTATTTCAAAGGAATTCCGTCCCGTATGGGACTGATCCTGGATCTGTCTCCGAGAACTCTGGAGAAGGTTCTGTATTTCGCAAACTACATCGTTCTTGATGCAGGCGATACCAAATTACAGTACAAACAGGTTCTGACCGAGAAAGAATACCAGGATGCCAGAGAGGAGTTCGGAAACAGCTTCCGTGCAGGCATGGGTGCTGAGTCCATCAAAGAGCTTCTGATGGCAATCGATCTGGAAAAAGAGTCTGCTGAATTAAAGGCAGGTCTCAAAGATTCTACCGGACAGAAGAGAGCCCGCATCATCAAGAGACTTGAGGTTGTTGAGGCATTCCGTGAGTCCGGAAACCGTCCGGAGTGGATGATCCTCGATGCGGTTCCGGTTATTCCGCCGGATCTGCGTCCTATGGTACAGCTTGACGGAGGACGTTTTGCAACATCCGACCTGAATGATCTGTACCGCCGTATCATCAACCGTAACAACCGTCTGAAGAGACTGCTGGAGCTCGGTGCACCGGATATCATCGTGCGCAACGAGAAACGTATGCTTCAGGAGGCAGTTGATGCCCTGATCGACAACGGACGCCGTGGCCGTCCGGTTACCGGTCCTGGAAACCGTCCGCTGAAATCTCTGTCTGACATGCTGAAGGGTAAATCCGGCCGTTTCCGTCAGAACCTTCTTGGTAAACGTGTTGACTACTCTGGCCGTTCCGTTATCGTCGTAGGACCGGAACTGAAGATTTACCAGTGCGGTCTGCCGAAAGAAATGGCAATCGAGCTGTTCAAACCGTTCGTTATGAAAGAGCTGGTTTCCAATGGTACTGCACACAACATCAAAAACGCAAAGAAAATGGTCGAGAAACTCGAGCCGCAGGTATGGGACGTTCTCGAGGACGTCATCAAAGAGCATCCGGTTATGCTGAACCGTGCCCCTACCCTGCATCGTCTGGGTATCCAGGCGTTCGAGCCGATTCTGGTAGAAGGTAAAGCGATTAAGCTTCACCCGCTGGTTTGTACCGCATTCAACGCCGACTTCGACGGTGACCAGATGGCTGTCCATCTGCCGCTGTCTGTAGAAGCGCAGGCAGAGTGCCGTTTCATGCTTCTTTCTCCGAACAACCTGCTGAAACCGTCCGATGGTGGTCCGGTAGCCGTTCCTTCCCAGGATATGGTTCTTGGTATCTACTATCTGACACAGGAGCGTCCGGGCGAGAAGGGCGAAGGAAGCTTCTTCCGCGATATGAACGAAGCCATCCTGGCATACGAGAACGGATACATTACCCTGCAGACCAAGATTACCATCCGCTGCGAAAAAGAGATGGAAGATGGTACTGTAATGCAGCAGAACGTAAGCTCCACACTCGGAAGATTCCTCTTCAATGAGATTCTGCCGCAGGATCTGGGATACGTAGACCGTACGGTTCCGGGTAACGAGCTTGCGCTTGAGGTTGATTTCCTCGTTGCAAAGAAACAGCTGAAACAGATTCTGGAAAAAGTCATCAATACACACGGAGCTACCAAAACCGCAGAGGTTCTGGACTATATCAAGGCAACCGGATATAAATACTCCACCCGTGCAGCCATGACCGTATCCATTTCCGATATGACCGTGCCGCCGCAGAAGCCGGAGATGCTCGCCGAAGCACAGGCAACGGTAGACAAGATTACAAGAAACTTCAAACGTGGTCTGATTACAGACGAAGAGCGTTACAAAGAGGTTGTAGATACTTGGAAGAAGACCGACGATGCGCTGACAAAAGCACTGCTCGACGGACTGGATAAATACAATAACATCTTCATGATGGCTGACTCCGGAGCCCGTGGTTCCGATAAGCAGATCAAACAGCTGGCCGGTATGCGAGGACTGATGGCCGATACAACCGGACACACCATCGAGCTGCCGATCAAGTCAAACTTCCGTGAAGGTCTTCAGGTACTGGAATACTTCATGTCCGCACATGGAGCACGAAAAGGTATGTCCGATACCGCGCTTCGTACCGCCGACTCCGGTTACCTGACCCGTCGTCTGGTAGACGTTTCTCAGGACCTGATCATCCGTGAAATCGACTGTGCCGAGGGCAAGGACGAAATTCCGGGTATGTGGGTCAGCGAGTTCACAGACGGAAAAGAGCAGATCGAGAGTCTGCAGGATCGTATCACAGGTCGTTTCTCCTGCGAGACGATCAAAGACAAGGACGGCAATGTCATTGTAAAAGCAAACCATATGATCACCCCGAAACGTGCTGCCCGTGTCATCAAAGACGGCATCAACGAGAACGGTGAGCATTATACAAAAGTAAAAATCCGTACCATTCTTACCTGCCGTTCCGGTAACGGAATCTGCGCAAAATGCTATGGCGCCAACATGGCAACCGGCGAAGCAGTACAGGTTGGTGAGTCTGTCGGAATTATCGCAGCACAGTCGATCGGTGAGCCTGGTACACAGCTGACCATGCGTACCTTCCATACCGGTGGTGTTGCCGGTGATGATATCACACAGGGTCTTCCCCGTGTCGAGGAGCTTTTTGAGGCAAGAAAGCCGAAAGGACTTGCCATCATCACCGAAATCGCCGGTGTTGCACAGATCAAAGACACCAAGAAGAAACGCGAAATCGTTGTTACCAATCCGGAAGACGGCGTATCCAAGACATACCTGATCCCTTACGGATCCCGTATTAAGATCGCAGACGGAACTGTTCTGGAAGCCGGAGACGAGCTGACCGAAGGTTCTGTCAACCCGCACGATATCCTGAAGATCAAAGGTGTACGTGCCGTTCAGGATTACATGATCCGCGAGGTACAGAGAGTTTACCGTCTGCAGGGTGTAGAAATCAACGATAAGCATATCGAGGTTATCGTTCGCCAGATGCTGAAGAAGATCCGCATCGAGGAGAACGGAGATACCGAATTCCTTCCGGGCGACATGGTAGACTTCCTGGATTACGACGAGACCAACAAAGCTCTGATCGCAGAAGGCAAAGAGCCGGCAGAAGGAAAACAGGTACTGCTTGGTATCACCAAAGCATCCCTGGCATCCGATTCCTTCCTGTCCGCAGCATCCTTCCAGGAGACCACCAAGGTTCTGACCGACGCTGCTATCAAGGGTAAGGTTGACCATCTGGTAGGCCTGAAAGAGAACGTTATCATCGGTAAACCGATCCCGGCCGGTACCGGTATGAAGTGTTACAGCAACATTCATCTGAATACCGACAGCATGATCGAGGAAGAAGAGGACGAGGATCTGATTCTGACCGAAGATCTTGAGGACGATGCTCCGGCAGCTCCGATGGCAGAAGCTCCGGTTGAAGAGCCGTCAGCTGAAGAGGAAGAGCCGATGCTCGACTTCGACTTTGAGGAAATGATTCCGTCAAAGAATGATACCGAGGAGTAAACCCTTCAACAAATAATAGCAAGGATTCTCCCACCTCTATAGGTGGTGAGATGAATTGC
>ENA-UAYF01000987-UAYF01000987.1-human-gut-metagenome-genome-assembly--contig:-NODE-987-length-13111-cov-4.853401_pt1 | contig 13111 bp, 10 predicted proteins | sample MGYA00244017_ERZ654600 | MGnify/ENA primary metagenome ERZ654600 (study PRJEB26926, sample SAMN06164490) | human gut metagenome | biome: ENVO:00009003; feature: ENVO:2100002; material: ENVO:00002003... | reverse complement strand
GAGATCGCTCAGTGTCTCGTGGGCTCGGAGATGTGTATAAGAGACAGGAGCTGCTTTTGTGGTATTTATCGGCGGCAAAGCCGCCACAGAGAGGGGGCAAATTAATACTGCACCAGGTAACGCTCGATCTCCCATTCGGAAACGCTCATTCTGTAAGCATCCCATTCCGCTTTCTTACCGGCAATGTAATTGGTGTAAACGTGGTCGCCCAGCGTCTCACGGATGAACGGATCGGCCTCGGCGGCTGCGATCGCCTCTTCCAGGCTGCCGGGCAGGCAGTCGATGTTCTCTTTGGCAAGGTCGGCAGCCGACAGATCGAAGATGTTGTAATCCACCGGCGCTACCGGCTTCAGGCCGCGCTTGATGCCGTCCAGGCCGGCGGCCAGGCACAGCGCCATTTCCAGATACGGGTTGCAGGTCGGGTCGGGAGAGCGCAGTTCAATACGCGTACCCTTGCCTCTGGAAGCCGGAATACGCACAAGGCTTGAACGGTTGGAAGCAGACCATGCGATATAGGTGGGCGCTTCATAGCCGGGCACAAGGCGCTTGTAGGAGTTGACGGTCGGGTTCGCAAATGCCGTAATGCCCTTTACATGTTCCATGACGCCGGCGATAAAGCTGTAAGCCACTTTGCTCAGGCCGAGTTCATCATTCGGGTCGTCAAACGCGTTGGAGCCGTCTTGAATATTGGAAAGGCTCATGTTGGTGTGCATACCGGAGCCGTTGATGCCGGCGACCGGTTTCGGCATAAATGTGGCGTGCAGGCCGTGCTTTTGTGCGTAGGTCTTTACAACGTGCTTAAATGTCATAACGTTGTCAGCCGTTTTCACGACCTCGTCAAATTTAAAGTCGATCTCGTGCTGGCTGGCAGCGACCTCGTGGTGCGAAGCCTCGATGGTGTAGTCCATATCCTCCAGCGCAAGGCAGATGTCACGGCGGCAGTTTTCACCGCGGTCGATCGGGTTCAGCTCAAAATAGCCGCCCTCGTCGCTCATGTCAACGGTCGGTCTGCCCTCGTCGTCCAATTTGAAAAGGAAGAATTCGCATTCCGGACCGACGTTGAAGTAGTAGCCCATGTTCTCGGCTTCTTTGACCACTTTTTTCAGCACGTTTCTGGGGTCGCCCATAAACGGCGTTGCATTGTCGGCCAGGTACACATCGCAGATGAGACGGGCCGTCTGCGCGTTTTGGTGCTTTCTCCACGGGAAAATAGCCCAGGAATCATAGTCCGGATGCAGGTACATGTCGGATTCATTAATGCGCACAAAGCCCTCGATCGAAGAACCGTCAAACATGCACTCGTTGTTCAGCGCCTTTTCCAACTGGCTTCTGGTGATGGCCACGTTTTTCATAATACCGAACACGTCAGTAAATTGCAGCCGGATAAATTCAACGCTTTTTTCCTGTGCGTCCTTCAGGATCTCTTCTTTCGTGTACTTACTCATCGCAAATACTCCTCTCAAAAAATTTCAGATTAAAAAGAAAAAGGGCGCTCCTATACCAAATAGGAACGCCTTTGTTCTCATTACATCTACATTATATACCAAAGCTGCAATTTGTCAACGCCCTGCCGCCAATTTTGTGCAACTGAAAAACGAAGCGGCACAAAAGCGCCGGCGTTTTTGTGCAATTTATACACACGCCGCTCAAGAGATGTCTAAAAACTCGTCGGATATCGTACTGCCGGCCAATTCCGTAAAGTACGCCACACTGAGGTCGTCCACCACATGCGCGCCGGCCAGTTCATCTGTATACTCGGAAAGCTTATACACGGCAAAATGGTAGGCGCCGTTTTCCCTGTAGTAGTGACAGACCGTTGGGCACAGCTGTGCGGAAGTGATAGAAATTTCCCCGTTTTTGCGCGCAATGGTGATCTCGGCCATGCCGCCCAAAAGCTGATTGCGGTTGGTCTGGTGCGAAATAAAGTTGCCGATCGAATAGTACACCAGCGTACGGTTGCCGCTCTCCTCGTCGGTCACCCACTCCACCGGTTCCAGCACATGCGGATGCGTGCCGATCACAATATCCACACCGAGCGAACAGAAAAGCTGCGCATATTCGCGCTGATAATCTGAAACACTCATAGAGTTTTCCGTGCCCCAGTGCGGAAACGCAATGATGACGTCGGCTTTTTCCTTAGCCGCTTCCACGTCCTTGCGGATCTTGTCTTTGTCCATCATATTGACGACCCAGGGCTTGTCGTCCGGCAGCGGGATGCCGTTTGTGCCATAGGTATAATTCAGCAGTGCAAACACAATGCCGTTTTTCTCATAATAAGTAACCGTGTCGTACGCCTGCTGGCTGGCATTGGTGCCGACATGCACCACCTCGGGATGTTCGTCAAAAAACGCGATTTCCTGTTCTATCCCCTCTGTGCCCATGTCAAGCGAGTGGTTCGTAGCACAGGTGAACACGTCAAAGCCGGCGTTGATGGCAGCCTCGCCGATCTCCCACGGGGAATTGAAAAGCGGATAGCCGCTGTAATCGAATGCAGAGCCGCCGAGGATCGTTTCCTGATTGATGACAGCTATGTCGGCAGGCTCAATATACTGTTTAAAATCAGCATATAGCGCATCGTAGTTGTAGCTGCCGTCGCTCTGGCGGCCGGAATCGATCAATGTGTTATGGATCAAATTGTCGCCGACTGCGATCAGCGATACCGTGGCATCCTGCTCAGCCGGGTCGGTAGACGACACCTCCGGCGCAGCACTGGCAGACGGCGGCGCAGAAGTTGCCTCTTTCTGCGGGGCAACGCGGCCGTAAATAGCCAGCCCGGAAAGGACCAGCACGGCGCACAGCACCGGGATCACAGCCGAAAGGATTTTCTTTTTACGGTTCATGGCTTTCCTCCGAAAATATCAAATGAGCCTGTCTTTGGCAGCGTCCAGCTGCATGAAAATATGGCCGATGTTGCCGTCGCCCGCAAACTTTGTGCAGTCAAAAAAGTTTTCGCGCGACGAGACCCAGCAAAGCTCGTTTTCCTCGCCTGCCACTCGGACCGATCCGTGCAGGCGGCCGGCATACACCTCGACCCGGCAGCCCTCTACATAATATGTATAGTCCATCAAATGGAAGAGATGTATTTTTTCTTTAGGAATGGATGTTTCCTCGCGCAGTTCACGGTAAGCGGCCTGCAAGCCGGTCTCCCCGCGCTCTGCCTTACCGCCGACGAAATTTAAAAGCCCTTTATAAGGCGGCTTTCTGCGCCGGCACATCAAAATCTGCCCGCCGGTTTCGTTCAGCACGACAATTACATTATAAACGCGCATAACATGCCCCTTTCAAAACAAAGCGGCATTAGAACGACTCGACCGGCTCGCCCCGCAAAATGTGCTGTGCATTTTTTTGCAGGTGCTGAACGGCGGACGCGCCAAACGCCTTTTCCACCGCCGCAAGGCCGGCACCATATTCCGGCGGCCGGCTGTCCATGTTATGGCAGTCCGACCCGATCACATGCACGAGCCCGCGGTCAAACAGTTTGAAAAGCTTTTTGCGCCATCCGCGCGGCAAATCAGCAAAAGACGATATATTGACCTGGGCCGCACAGCCCATCTGCACCAGCTCTTCCAGCAGACCCGGATCGCGCAGCAGCGTTTCATACCGCTCAATGTGTGCCAAAAGCGGCCGTACGCCGAAATCATAATAAAGATTTTCCAGCCTTTCCAGCGTATGGTCGGAAAACGTTTCTGAAAAACTGTGCTCGGTCAGCATATAATCGCCGCCGGCGATCTTCAGTGCATCCAGACTGCCGTAGCTGAGCAGATAGTCAGACACATAGACCTCGGCCGCCGCATAAAGCACCGGCGCCTGTGCCGGAAGCACGCTGCAAAGCCGGTTGTAGGCGTTGTCGCGCTTTGTCAAAAAATCAGACAGCGAAATGCTGTCTGAATAATAGTGCGGCGTACATACGACCGTCTCCACGCCCTGACGGCGCAGAGCCTCCAGCATAGCCAGGCTTGTCTCTACATTCTGCGCCCCGTCGTCGATGCCGGGCAGAACATGGCAGTGCATTTCCGTCAAAAGATAATTGCCCATGTTTTATCGCCTCTTATCTTTGGAAGAGTAGCCATAACCGTAACCATAGCCATAATCCGAATAAGAATAACGGTACGCCTTGCGGCCATAGCGCGAGGATTTAGCGTCAGGGTCGCTGAAATTCACGATAAAGCCCAAAATCTTCGCGTCAATAAACTGCAGCGCGGAAAGCGCACGCTCCACCTCCGGGTGTGTGGAAAGGTTCTGGCGCACGACCAGAATGACGCCGTCTGACTTTTTGATGACCGGCAGTGCATCGGACACCAGGTTGATGGGCGGCGTGTCGATGATGATGTAGTCATACATCATCTCCGCCTCGTCGATAAAACGGCTCATCGGGTCGCTGCCGAGGATCTCAGACGGGTTCGGCGGAATGGAGCCGGAACAAATAACGTACAGATTGCTGTACTGCGTTTTGTGCGTTACACTGTTGACGCGAACATTTTCGCCGCGCTGTACCGAAGCGCCCAGGTAATTGGTAAGTCCCGGCGAGTTCGGCAGGGAAAAGTACTGGTGGACTTTTGGCTTGCGCAGATCGCCGTCGATCAGCAAAACACGCTGGCCGGCCTGCGCAAATGAGATGGCCAGATTGATCGTTGTGGTCGTTTTGCCTTCGCTTGCCATGGAGCTGGTGACCACGATCGTTTTGCAGCCCTCTTTCATGACAGAAAACGCGATATTGGTGCGGATGCTTTTGTACGCCTCTTCAATGCGGAACTTCAGCGAAGGGTCGATATTCAGATCCTGAACGATCGCACGCGAAGGCGTGCTGTTTCGGGTTTCTTTTGCCATTACTCTTCCTCCTTTGCAGCGGCCGACTGACGGCGCCTGGTTTTATTCTTTTTGGAGGTGCGTGTCTTCCCCTCAAAATCCGGGATCGCGCCCAGTACGGGAACGTTGTAGCGCGCAGAGAGATCTTCGCCGGATTTAACGCGCACATCGAGCAGGTCGCGCAAAAAGACGTAGGCACAGGCAAGAACCATACCGGCTGCTGCGCCGATCGCACATTTCAGCGGATAATTGAGACTTTCCGCCGCGCCGGCGACTACAGGCGCATCAACGACCTGAAGCAATACTTCCTGTTCGTTCGACTCTTCAATAAAATCCGGTATCACCTGAGAAAGGTCGTCGGCCATCTCGTAAGAAAGCTGGCTGCTGGTCGTTGTGACCGAAACGGTGAACAGCGCCGTATCTTCGGTCGCCTCCATCGCCATAGCGCCCTTCACAAATGCCGCGCTGTAATCACTGCCCAAACGGTCGTTCAGGCTGTTCGCTGCCCGGGTACAAAAATTGTTGGTGTCGAGCAGCGCAAGGTAAGTTGTGATCATACGGATCGCATAATCCATTTTACTAGTATTGCTGATCGGAATGATGACCGAACCTTCCTCTGTATTCGCCGTGCGTTCCTCTTCCGGCACATAAGCGTAAAATTCGACCGATGAGGTGTAGGTCAGCGTTGTGAAATTGGCCGTGTAAAAGTAAGCAGCAACCGCGCCAATAAGTCCAATCAAAACGATCAGTTTCCATCTTTTCAGAAAAAGCTGTATGGTCTTTTTAATATTCTCATCCATTAGTATTCCATCACCCAAACTCTTCTACTATTTTTTTCTCCTTATAAAATGCCAAAAACAATACTTTTATTTTACTTGAAACTATTTTTTTTGTCAATACGCATTGACAACTGTAAGAAAATAAAGGATAATAATATATATTTTACATTTTGTGCAGTATCGTCATATTAAATGGCCGATTTGGCATGTGCGGCGTGCTGTTATAGCGGGAGAACTTTATGAATCAAGCCAAAATTTTTTCCATGCCCCTTTGGGGTCCCTATTCAAAAAAATACATGGGCATCACACGCATAATAGACAAAAAGCCCGAAACCGGTGCACGTTTTGACGTATCTGTTCACCCGACGATCTGGAACTCCAACTGCCCGGTGCCAAACGTGACCACACCGTCCGGCTACCACCCGTGGCGCTGCGCAAAAGACTACTCTTTTTACAGCTGCCGCCACGAGCTGATGTGGAAAGACCAGGTCACAGCCGACGTATCCTACAGCAAGCTGGGGGAGGAAAGCTACCTGATCCGCTGCGAAATGCAGAACAACACTTCCCTGGCGCAGAGCCTGGTGCTGAACGTGTTTGCGGCAATGGAACTGCCGGAAGCCGTACACACCGAAGCCGTGCTGCCCGAAAAATGCGACTTTATAAACGCCGTCGATTACACGGCATATGCCTACGCCGTCACCCGCCCATGGGATGAGCAGAACCCCGACGGCATGGAAAAGGGCGTGTTTTTAGACGGTGCTTTTACCGGACGCAAAGGACTTGGCGACCGTATAGACAACAAGCATGTGCACTTTTTGCATTTAAAGCCGTTCGGCTGCGAAAAGGGCGATAAAGTCACCTACCGTCTGCACCTGCAGCACGCCTATGCGCACCCGGTCGTGACGGTACGCTACAAAAGCGTTACGCACGAAAGCGCCCTGTTTACATACGGCGAAAAAGAGATTGCGTTCCCAGCCGTAAACGGATTCGGCACGGTTTCGTTTGACCTGGCCGATACAAACACACTGACCCTGACCGCCTGCGGCAAAGGCGGCGTGGAACTGGACTTTTTGGCCGTAACGGAAGCGGAAGACGCCCAGACTGTGCATGCCGAAACGATCGCTTACAATGTAAAACCGCAGGTTGAAACGACCGAAGTGCCCGGCGGCGGCCGGAAGATCGCCCTTTCTTACCCGGAATTTGACAGCACGTTTTACATCATGACGTTCGACAAGCGCACGCGCCAGCGCCACATCGACTCCGGCTGCCTGGAAGACGCACTCGTCAACCGCCTGTCAAACGGCGACCCGACCTACGACGACCTGCAGGAGACATTCTCCGGCTCCTTCAAACGCAAAAAGAGTGACGAAGGTTATTTCCACAACACCCTGATCCACTCCATTTTTATTGAACCCGGCGAAACGCAGGTGCAGTACATCGTTGTGTCCAAGGGCGAATGTGAAGCGAAAACCGCAGCGGAATATGAACGCATTTACCGCGCTGCCGAGCAAAACGCCGAAAAAACAGAGTTCAACGAAAGCGGCCGTCCTTACGAGCTGTCGGTCGGACTGCTCAAGGCCGCGCTTCTGACCAACGTGGTCTACCCCATCTACAAGCACGGTGAAAACGTGATCCACCACTGCCCCGGCAAACGCTGGGACTGCCTGTACACCTGGGACAGCGGCTTTATTGCGCTGGGCCTTTTGGAATGTTCAAAGGCGCTTTGCGAATATATATTAAACATGTACCTGAGTACGGCGGACAACCCGGACTACGCATTTTTGCACCACGGTTCGCCGGTGCCCGTACAGTTTTACCAATATCTGGAGCTGCTGCAGCGCACAAACGACAAGGCGCACCTGCTGGGTTACTATGACCGGGCTATGCTCTACTACCGTTTTCTGACGGGCAAAACGCACGGCTCTACGACCACAAAATTTCACAACGGCCTGACGACCACTTACGACTACTTTTACTCCACTTCCGGTATGGACGACTACCCGGCGCAGGTGGCCATGATCGCCAAAAAAGACGAAAAGCACACCTGCCCTGTGCTCTCTACCGCCCAGGCCATCCGCGTGGGCAAAATCATGCGCATGATCGCAAACGTGCTCGGCAAAACGGACGATGCCCGGGAGATCTCGCAGGACATCGAATTGTTCACAAGATCCCTGAATGAAAAAGCATGGGACGAAAAAAGCGGTTATTTTGCCTACACCGTTTATGACGACGAAAACAACCTGCAGGGCTTTTTGGAAACGCCGGAGGGCGAAAACTTAAGCAAAGGCATGGACGGCATCTACCCCCTGATCGCCGGTGCGGTGACCGGACAGCGGCGCGAAAAGCTGATCGCGCACCTGAAAAACCCGAAAGAAATGTGGTCGCGTGCCGGTATTTCCGCTGTGGACCAGAGCGCATCCTACTACATGGACAACGGCTACTGGAACGGCAACGTGTGGATGAGCCACCAGTGGTTCATCTGGAAAACGATGCTCGATTTGGGCGACACAGACTTTGCCTTTTCGATCGCTGACCGGGCGCTGAACATTTGGAAAGCCGAAACTGATTTTTCCTATTGTACCTATGAATGCTTCAATATTGCCACAGGGCGCGGCGGCTGGTTCCACAACTTCGGCGGCCTGTCGGCGCCGGTACTGGTTTGGGCCGACACTTATTACAAACCCGGCACCCTGTCCGCCGGCTTTGAAACATGGATCGACCGCCAGTGCATAAACGATGCCTGCAACGAAGCCGAAATCGACTTTACCTACTGCGGCGAAAACGACGGCTATGCGCTGCTGCTGACGCTCAGCGACAAGTACGAGTATACAGCCACATTGAACGGCGAACCGCTCGCATTTACCTGCCGCCGTCCCGGCGCGCTTGAATTTAAACTGGACAAAGCCGTGCGCGGCGGAAAAATCAAGGTCGTTGCCAATAGAAAGGAAGCTTAAACGCCTATGTCCACCAAAATCTGCGGCAAAAACAACAAACCGCTGAAGATTCAGTTTATTACAGACACACACTACTACTCCCGCTCACTCGGTGAAAGCGGCAGCGCCTACAAAAAGGCCGAGGCAAAAAGCCAAAAGGTCATCAAAGACAGCGACCTGGTGCTGAAGGCCGCGTTTGATATGCTTTGTGCCGACACTTCCACCGACATCGTGCTTTTGGGCGGCGACACCACACGCGACGGCGAGCTGGCCTCGCACGCGGAATTCATCGAAATGCTGCGTGATCTGAAAAAACGCGGCAAACGCGTATATGTCATCACCGCCACGCATGACTTTCGCGACGGCGGCGTAGCCAAGGGCTACACCGGCGACAAGGAAATTGAAGTGCCGGCCGCCAACCGCGAAGACCTTTGGGACATGTACTACGAATTCGGCCCGAACGAGGCGCTCTCGGTCCACCGCCAGTCCATGAGTTATGTGGTGCAGCTTTGCGACGGCTACCGGCTGTTTGCCTTAAACGACGACACGAACTTTAAACCCGAAGGCGAACGCGGCTCCGGCTTCAGCGACGACTGTATGCAATGGATCCTGGAGCAGCTCAAAGACGCACAGGCGCACGACCAGTATGTGATCGCCATGACACACCACCCGATGATCGCGCCCAGCCCGTTTTACGCGATCATCGGCAAGGGCGACATGCAGCGCAACCACGAGACCACGCGCGAGATTTTTGCAGACGCAGGTCTGAACTGTATGCTGACCGGCCACACGCACATTCACGACATTTCGGTGGTAACGAGCAAAGCCGGCAACGTGTTTTACGACATTGCCTGCGGCGCCGTGATCGGCTGCCCGCCGGCCATGCGCGACATCACCTTTGACCCGGCACATGAAGAGATCCGTGTGGAAACGCACCTGCTCACCGACGTACCCGGCCTAGATACGAACGGCAAGCCGTTTGACGAGTACATGAAAGGCTTTTTCTTTGGCAACATTGCCGAGATGCTGAACGCCGCCGCGACCGACATTGACCGCTTTTCCAAAATGACCGACGCCTTTTCCGTGCCGGGCGAAAAAGTAAAAAAATTCGGCTGGATCATCAAGCCGGCCGCCAAGTTCTTAAACTGGCTGACGGTCGGCAGAATGTGGAAGCTTTGCAAAAAAGAGAGCGGCGTCAAAAAAGAAGAGATCGTAAACATCAAAGACCGCAAGGTCGTAGATTTTATTCTGGAACTGATCCAAAACCTGTACTGCGGCGACTCGCCGTATACGCCGGACACGCCGGAATACAGAATCACCTGCGGCGTCTTAAACATTCTGGACAGCTTTTTAAACACGATCCACCTGAACATCGGCAAATTTTTAAAAGGCGCCGACAGCGTGCGCGGCCTTGTGGAGCCGCTGCTTTATAACCCCGGCCCATGCGACGCCAATGCTGTGCTCAAAATGGACCCTGCGCCGGATGAAAACAACCATTCACGGCCCGACACGGTGCGCCCAAGCAAAAAAGGGCCGCTGGTGCTTAGCCTGCTGATACTGGCTGTTTTACTGGTCGCAGTAGTTGTTCTCGGCGTTTTGGGGCTGATCATTTGGGGCGTCGCAGCTTTGATCCAGGCAGCAATCGCCGCGCAAATTGCGGGATTATGCATATAAATTCAAAAGAAAACGAGAAGGAGAAACATTATGGCAAAAAAACTAACAGACATCGACAACATGGCGGAAGAAAAAGGCTCCGGCATCAAAACGCTTTGGCAATTTGTCAAATTCATTGTGGTAAGCCTTTTGGCCTGCATCGTACAGTTTGCACTGGTCAACCTGATTCCGCTGATCCCGCAGGTCAAGGAAATGTACAACGAAGCATTTCACTGGTTTGTGTTTGACTACCCGGTAGAGGACGGCGGCCTCGGCTACTTTATTGCATTCAACGTAGCGAACGTAGCGGCACAGATCGTCGCATTTTTCGTCAACAAAGAAAAAACGTTCAACTCCGGCGCAAACATTGCCGTAGCGCTGCCGATCTACATCATCTTCACACTGGCGCTGATCTGCTTCTCGGCCTGGCTTTCGCCGACACTCTACGGCGCATTCCTGCGTCTTGGCGCAAACGACGCCATTTCCAGAAACGTGGCGACCGCGATTTGTTCGGCCATTCAATTTTTCCTGTATTTCCCGGTCGACAAACTGCTGTTCAAAAAGCCGAAAGAGAAAAAGGAAAACGCTTAAAAGCACACATCAAAAGGGAACACAGCAAATTGCTGCGTTCCCCTTTTTTTATACTAAATTTTATGCTTTAAAGATATATGTAAAACCGTGTTATTTTTTCAAAAAACTGCATTCTATTTTCAAAACATCTGCCTGCCTGTACACTTGTTGCTGATTGACAAAAGTTGACAAATATTGTAATATAATTAATACTCACATAATTTGGGATGGTGGAAAATTTGATAACGATGGCGATTTGTGACGACAACGAAACGTATGCCCGTCAAATGGCCGAGACAGCCGGTGCAGTATTGAAAAATATATTCGCACAGTCTCAGACTTTAACTTTTTTCTCAGCAAAAGCCCTGTTTCAGGCACTGAAAGCGCAAGAAATTGACATTCTTCTTTTGGACATTGAGCTGAAGGACGCAAGCGGCATTGATGTGGCCAAGGTCCTGACCAGCCATTTCCCTGCGCTGCAGATCATCTATATCACCGCGCACGTTGAGTTTGCAAAAGAGATCTGCATGACAAAATTTCAAAGCTTTATTGTAAAACCGGTCAGCGAAGAACAGCTGCGCTTCACACTCAAAAACGCTGTACAGGAGATTTTGAAAGCGCGCACATCCTGCATTTATATCCTGCACGCAGGTACGATCAAAACGGTCAACACGAACGAAATATTTTACTGCGAAAGCCAAAAACGCATGGTCTACTTTTACACGCTGAGCGGGCGGGAATGCGCCTATATGAAGATCAGCGAGCTGCAGGAAAAGCTGCCGGAGAATTTCTGCCGTGTGCACAAAAGCTACATTGTGAATTTTGACTATGTAGCGCACCTGTCTGCGAAAGAGATTCACCTGGAAAACGGCGTCTGTGTGCCGATCCCACAGAAAAAATACACGCAGATCCGCAGCAGCTACCTGGAATATCTTTCCAACAGCAGGAGTAGAAAAAATGCCCAATTCTCAGATTTTGAATAATATGCTACCGGCAGCTATTGATGCAACTTACAACAATGTACTGAAAAGCGCCGGCGAAAGTGCTTACGCGCTTGTGATTCTGCTGGATTTTCTGCACGGCATTGCCTTTTTCATGTACTTTACGCTTGTGCTCACCCCGCGCTGGCCGAAAAAATACAACACGCTTTTTGTAGTGCTGTCCTCTGCGCTGCTCTACACGCTGCCGACCTACCTGAGCGGCGCGCAAAATCTTATCGTCGCCGACTTGCCGTTTTCCCTGCGCATCTCCTTTTTCACAACAGGCCTGCTTTGTTTCGTATGTGTGCTATTTCTTTTTAAAGACAGTTTCTTAAAAAAACTGCTGCATCTTTTGATCCAGTTTTTGATCTTCATCACCTGCGATGTTGTGGGCAGCGTCATTGTCATGGCCGGTATCTTACCGGAAGCAACGTCACCCTACGACATGACGCCCACCGCCTACATTCTGGCCAAATTCTTTTTTGCGATTGCTGCCTTTGCGGCCAGCAGCTGTATCGGCTTTTTGTTCCGGCGCCAACAGTTTCCGATCCGGCCGCGCCATTTGGCTGTGCTGGCTATTTTTGTAACGCTGGAAACGCTGATGCTGTATAACACCGTTTATGTACAGCACGGCCAGTTTAATGAAAACTACTTTGTCTGGCTGCTGATCGAAGTGCTTTTATGCATTATAGCAGATACCATGGTGCTGCACATGCTGAAAACAGCCGCTGAAAAAGAAGATTTGGAAAAACAGATGACGATTTCCCAGCTGCAAAGCGTGCACACCAAACAGATGGAAGAAGACAACGCCCAGCTTCGCATGCTGCGCCACGATGTTAAAAACACACTGGCCACAGCCGAACTGTTGCTGCAAAAAGGCAATGTGCAGCAGGCCAAAGAATTTTTACACGGCTTTCACACCGATATTGACCGGGAAAGCCAAAGCTTTTACTGTCAAAACCCCGTGACCAACTCTGTTTTGCTGATCAAAGCACAGGAGGCGAAAAAAGCCGGATTCCTGCTGCGGGCTGACGTGTTCTGCCCAAGCGAAATTGCCGTTGATTCGGTAGACCTCTGCTCTATTTTTTCCAATCTGCTCGACAATGCGATCGATCACGCCGACCCGGAAAAGGACAGGGTCATCTATATCAGTGCATGGCAAAACAAAGCAGATTATATTATCCGCTGCAAAAACAGCCTTTCGCCGGGCAAGCCGGCACACAACCGCCGCGGCAAAAAGAACCAGGGGCTGGGGCTCGGCATTTTGAAAAAAACCGTCAAAAAATATGACGGCTCTGTAGATGTTCAAAAGGATGAAAACTTCACGATCACCCTGCTGTTAAACTGTCTCTTATACACATCTCCGAGCCCACGAGACACTGAGCGATCT
>ENA-UAYF01000983-UAYF01000983.1-human-gut-metagenome-genome-assembly--contig:-NODE-983-length-13117-cov-12.384780_pt1 | contig 13117 bp, 22 predicted proteins | sample MGYA00244017_ERZ654600 | MGnify/ENA primary metagenome ERZ654600 (study PRJEB26926, sample SAMN06164490) | human gut metagenome | biome: ENVO:00009003; feature: ENVO:2100002; material: ENVO:00002003... | reverse complement strand
ACAGAAATGGATAGTGATTTAAGTATATACTACGAGTCTCTATCGAAATCTGCATTTGGGGGACCACTACCTCAAACTTATCCATGTAACCTTGTCTTATATTCTTCCTGTCATGGTTTCCCAGTATGAGGTAAATCTTGCCTTTCAGACGAGACAAGACATTACTCCATACTGCACTACCACCTAGAGCAAAATCTCCCAAATGGAAGACCGTATCATCGTCAGAGACCACATTATTCCAGTTTTCAACTAACATATCATTCATATGATTAACGTCTTTAAATGGACGATTGCATAGATTGATAATGTTAGCATGACCAAAATGTGTATCTGACGTAAAGAATGTGTGCTCCGGGTCAAATTTAAATTTATTTGTCATCTTCCACAACAATGTTTATATTTCTTGCCACTGCCGCATGGGCAAGGGGCATTACGACCTATTTTAGGATAAGGTCTAACATACGGTTCTCTTCTTAGGAAGTTAGCAAGATGTTTCCTTAGTAATGCTTCTTCCTCTTTCGACAATTCCTTGTCCATGTCTAGTGCGTCTTTAGCATCCTGCATTCTAAATGTGATTAGATACTTTAAGAATAATATAAATCTGATAACTAAGTGCATCTTGTAGTCTAGGAGTTTTGCCTCCTCCTTATGAAGTTCTCGCTTATATCTCCTAGTATCTGTTCGATACTTGTAGATTCCCTTCTGCATCAATATCTATATAGTTATCCAACAGTAATCTATCTCGTAATTCAATTGCAAGTTCTCTTGCCTGCGGATGAGCATCATTTGCACATCTCAATTTCAAGAACTCTATCCATTGTTCAACAGTGCCAGTCATTATTAATTCTGTCTTTAATGCTAAAGGTAGTACATTTCTAGCTTGTTGAGCAGGCTCGCCCTCTGTCAACAATCCGAAATATGTACTTTCTGCCTCACACATAGCTTGTATCCATGCAGCTTCAGTTCGAGACAATCCTTCAGATATAGTTAAATCATAAGTATGACATAGTTCTATATTATATGAATTACCCTCGAACATATTCTTATACCAGCACGGTATTATACAATTTAATTCCTTACCAAACTTAGCCTTAGAGTAATTGCAATACCTAGTACTTTCTTGAGCGAAGCTAAATAGTCTGTGTCTACAGAACTCTCTAGCAACTCCCATATCACATATAAACCTTACAGTGACACGTTTAACGTGATATTCTGTAGGTTCACACAAGTATTGCAAGTCCTCAAGCCAACCATTTTGGAGTAACACTCTATAGTTGGTCGTGATACAATAATGCACTCCATCAGGATGTAAGGTCCATTCGGAATACTTGTTGTTGACATACTTATTTGCAACATCAAGCAGCCTTCCAGAGCAATCAATCATGAGATATACAGTACCATGCTCTAGCATAGCAGTATGTCCTCTAGCTATAATGACATTATTAATAAACTTCTTAGCACTGTCTTCTGTTATCTTGTCTTCAGACTTATAACAAGTCCTTGCACACAGTTCCATGTGTTTGAATAAACCTTCAACACTTGGTTCCTGGTTAATAAGTTCTACTTTCGGTTTGATTAGGCGCATTAAGCTTTAATTCTACTTCTTTAGATTTGCAATGAACATAATCTCTTAGTAGATGATAAGTTTTGGTACTTATCTCCATCTTCCAATCGTTAACAAACCTTACAAATTCATCATTGAAGTAAGCAACTGCGTCTAAATTAATTGCAAACCCGTCATCAGCTTCAACGAAATAAGCCATTAATAGAATTTTACTTCTTTAGAACTATATTCATCTTGTTCGGAGACAAAGTCATTATCATTGACTATCTCCTCCTGACAGGCATCTTTCTCTCTATCCCATATACATACCAGGTTGAGCATACTGTCAAGATGTTTTAAACTGTGGGGTGCTCTGTGATTTTGGTCAAAGTTATCATATACTCTCTTAAATACCTTTATTATGTCCCATTCCCGATAACGTTCATCATCAGTATTCATGAGCATATTAAAAGTATATGACGCACCTTGCATATAACCACCCTGGCTCAAGAATACAATGTCTTTATTCTTAGAAGCATTAGGCGGTAAGCAATCAGTGATTACTAGATATAGTTGTTGATTTCTCATCTGAACAACCATTGTATTCTCTAAATCATTCAGAGTCATCGTCCCAGTTCATATAAGGGTTAGACGCGAGGTTATAGTTATAATACTTAGTATCTTCTGTAACCTCTTCTCCTACAAAGTCAGGCAGAGGAGGGTTGAGAGTTGCCTGTGATAACTCACACTCGGCAATTACTAACCCTTCATTCTCTCCTAAGAACTCATCAATTTCCCATTTGTTACCCATATGATATACTATGTAGCGTACCTTACGGATAATATTAGGACAGAACTTTAGAAGCTCCTGTGCTTCATACAATGGGATTTCCTGTTGCCATTCAAAACGACTAAGGGTTCCCTTAGCTTTAATAAATAGCCAACCATGATTGTCCCTAATAGCTATCCTAGTTTCAGAGAGAGGATTGTCTCCAAGATAACCCTGGACTATCAATCCTGCTCTTTGAGCCTGCATTTTATAGCTATTGTTTTTCACTAAATACTTTCTTTCAACTTCAATCATATTAATGTACCCAATGGTCTTCAATTGATATATCAGCACCTAAATGAGCACGTACACAAAATGGTTCGCCTCCACTTTCCATACATTTAACTAGTATATTACCTACTTCTTCAGCAATATCATCCGGTGCTTCAACATTATGTTCATCATGTACGGGAACACAATATTTAACTATAAATAGCAGATTGTTCTTCCTTAGCCAATTGAAGAACTTAATTGCAGACAATTTGAAACACATAGAACCAGCATGTTGTATCGGATAGTTAATGGATTGCTTCATAAAATCAGATAACCTTCTTCTCAAATGCTGTGAGCTTGTTTTATAATAATTGTCCCCATTACGCCCTAGCATATACTTAGCTTCTGGAGACCCAAGTTCACTGTCGATTTTACACAGGTTGTCCCAGTCATATATAAATGCCTTATGCTTAGTAATAGGATTAAGAAGGATATATCCCTTATCAAGGACATCTTCTCTCCTAAACTCCTGATATCTCTTTAGTCCAGAGAAACCAGACATATAGTTATTATATACTTCTTGAGCTCTTGCCTTAGTAAGACCGTAATTCTTCATTAAAGTGTTCCAATCTCCACCATAATTAAAACAAAATTCATACCCTTTAGCAGCATCTCTAAGAGGTTTATATTTAGCTTTAACTTCAGATAGTGGAGTGTCATCGGGGATGTCTGTAAATACTATTCTGGCAGTTAGACTGTGTAAGTCACCACTACCATAGATAAGCTCTTCCAACATCGCCTTATCATTGGCAATAGATGCCATTAAGAAAGACTCCTGCCCTTTATAATCACAACTAATCCATTTATATCCAGTATCAGAAATGAAACACGACCTAGTAAATGGGTCATGCGGCAAATTCATTAAAGACGGGTTAGTAGCGGATAACCGCCCAGTATCAGCTCCTAATTGAAAATAGTCTGGATGAATCCTACCACTTACTGGATTAATTTTATCTATGAACTTCTGTCCAAAGGTATCAACTAGAATTTTAGCCTTCTTATATTCTACATAAAGAGGAACTATACTACACTTATGTGCTTGTGGCTTTATCAACTTAATATCAGCAGATTTCTTCTTCTGCTTAGTTTTAGCATCAATGGTAGTACAATTAATACCTAAATGTTCAAACAAAGGCACTACTTGTTGACTACTAGACCAGTTAATGTTACACTTAGCTGAAGCATCAAATCCACTGAACAAATCACCTTGTAGATTCTTGGTAACATATGGGAAAGGTTTGTCATATTCATAATGAATTAGCCCAGTTTGTGGATTACAAACCCTCTTTATTTGTCCCATATGAGGGCCTACTTTGTCAAATAGTTGATTCTCATGCATAATGTCCACTTCCTCTGTGCAGGCTTTAACATAGCCTTCAGAAGATTTATGTTCATTATAATAATTTTCAACCCATTCGTTAAGCTTAGCTTCTGCTTTATTAACTTCCTCCTTATCTCGAATCATCTTCTGCTTCCATTTTACTGGGTCAAGTTTAGCTCCACAATATTCCATATAGGCAATTACTGGAGTAAACTTCATTTCAAATTCGGCAGCTTTAGTTAATTCCTTCTTCTCTAATTCTGCATCTTGCTTCTCCTTAATCTTAGTAAGATACATAACATCACCAGCAGCATATTGTACCACTGGTATGGTTAATCCTTGGGTGATAATTTGCCCTCGAACAGTTTTATCAATATCTATACCAAGATAGTTATCAGCTGCTGCTTTTAAAGAAAGACTATGAAACTGGGGAGGATAGCCAAGATAGAGTAACTTCTCAGCAATCATTCCATCCCATACATTATAAGGAACTATTTTATGGTGATATAGAAACCTTAAATCAAATGCAATATTCCAACCTAAGAAAGTCTTAGTAGGGTCTTCAAGGACACATTTAAGCTTCTCAATTGGAATAGTTACATTGTCAACGACTATTTGGTCTTCCCCTAAACCATACTGAGTACACAGTAATGGTTTTGTATAGGGGTCTAAACCAGCAGTTTCCGAATCATATTCTACCCAACTATGTGGCATAATCATGTCTATAGCATCAGATAGAGATAATTCCTTATAAGCGTCAGTTTCAAATAGTGACCTTTGATTACTGACTAGATATATCATGAAACCTCAATATCAACAGTACTAATATCAACATCTCCTAAGCTACTAAGTGCAGCTTGTATTCTGCTCTTAATAGCTTCTATGGCTTCATCTATATCCAAATGTCCGTAATATTCATACCATGCTAATCCCTTAGCATTTATGTCAACTTTGAAGACTTTCTCTTCTACATTATAAGGAGCAAATGGGTCACGTTCTGCTCCAGCTGGTAAATTACTCATTAATTAATAGCTGTTAGAATTAATAATAAGTAATCTGTCCACAGACCTCGTCACCGAGTCTTAATCAGCTGTATCGAAATACAGCAACGTTGGGTTATCTTTCTGTATATCTATAGAATCCAGATTCCTAATAGCTAACTGTTGAGCGAACTGATTAGTATCGAACCCTATCGTTATAAGATGATAACCATGTGCAGTTGGAATTACATGTTTAACTTTGATGTCTTGTGCACCTCTACAACTATTAACAATTTCTATGATTGTGTTAAGATAGTTCTCGTCCTTACTATCAACATCCACAACCCATAGTGGCTTGTAGCCTCTAGCTCTAGTATGCCCACAAGATGAATCCCAAATGCGATATCCTTGATAGCAGTTGCCTTCTTGGATTAGTTTGGCATACTCTTGTATAGCAGTACATGCCACTTCTTCAGCATTACGTCTATTCAAGGTAATGTATGCTCTTGCATGATTGCTCTGGCACAATTCAATAATTTTAGCTCTTTTACGTTCTAGCTGTTCCCTACTGAATATATAATAAGTTTTAACGGTTCTGTATCCGTTATTACCAGTATCAGTAACACAGCCGTCTTTCTTGCGTTGTATAATTTGCAAGAAATAGAACTCATCTGAATTATTAAATTCCAGAATGTCTAGTATTTGGTCAAAATTATCTATTACCATTCTTCTCGTCTTTAATTTCGTAATACCTGTCTATGGTAATGAAGACTAGAGCTAAACAGAAACATTCTGCCATTAAAGCAGGACATGTAAACAGAGCTATAAGCCCAACTATCATTCCTATTAACATCCAAGGTGCTGCCATAGCAAGCAAATTACCTATGGTAGAATCATCAAAATTACTTCTTAGCCATTTGTTCATATTGCTTATCCCTTTCTTCAATTACTGACAATGGTGATACTCCAGGTTCTAAGGTTTCAATAAGTACAAATCCATTCTCTGGTGTAATCATTGATTCCTTCTCACTTACACTACCCTTATACTTCTCACCATAATCCCCCTCTACCTCCTTAGTAGCAGGATTGATATCTCCCCAATCTGAATGTCCTCCAATTGGTTCAACATAGTATTTCCTACCAGTCACTAATGATTGATATATAAATCTACCAGTGTTCTTTAGAAATCGTTTCTCCTACATCTAAATCTGTCAAATAAAATGCATTGTCGTTTAAATCTCTTTGTACGAAGTATCCGTTAACTTCGACAGTTTCTCCTTTAAGAGTATGTATAGTTACTTCTCTGTCTCGGTCATACTTTTGGAGAATTTCAATCAGTTGTCCTACAAGTATTGCCATTAGAACTTACCCTCATTCGGTTGTAGACAAATCAAGCCTTCATTTCTCCACATCTCCACACACTTACAATTGTCTTCAAGTACGAAAGGTATATAGAACTTGCCTTTGATATTGTCCTCATACAGTTTCTTCTTACATATAGGACCAGCAGTAAAGCTCTTAGCAGGACGCATGAGAAGTATGTCAGGATGCAACCAATTGTTCTCTAACCACTGTTCCGTAGCTTTACGAACTTCAGGAGTGTCTTCTCTACCAGTTAGGATTATTAACTTAGCAGGATAATTATCACAGAAGTTTCTAATAAGCTCAATGACAGGAGTAATAGGCTCATCAGTAAGCATACCTTCAGCTGCACCTTCTCCATAGAAAGGACGACCACTAGTATTTAAACATACAGTTGCATCCATATCTACTATGATTGCTGCTGGTAGGTTAGTATCTTGAACTAATGACTTAGCTTTGGCTGCCATAATTTCCTCATGGATTATGAAGTCCTTATAACGCTTCCAAGTTTGCCTAATAACCTTCTCACCTATAGGATGTTCTCTTTTAGCATCGCGGCGAATACATTCGTCAACAGGGGTCCAGAAATCCTTGTACTCTATATCAACATGTATTCCCTTGTCCTTCTCTATATTAGCACATAGAGTTCTAATCCATTCATCCTCTTTGGGATTCAGATTCATATTATCAACTACTACATCGTAACCTTTAACCAAAGCAAACGTTATCATGTTAGCTTTAGCTTCAGTAACTAGCTTCTCCCTAGTAGGAACCCAGTAATCACCTAGCATGTTACGAATATCATCGTTGTTAAATCTTACTCTATGCTCTGGGTCTTCATGACACCATTGTTTAGCCCAAGTAGATTTGCCAGAGCCTTGTATCCCTCTACAAATTATTAGTACTCGCTTGTCCATAAAGATTCTTCAGAATTAAGTTTATATTCAGCAGTATCTTCCCAGTCCATTATATCCTCTGTGCTTTCGTAATCAATTAGCTCATACTCCCGACTTAAAATTTCTCCATCTTCCTCATAGTAATCTCTATCTTCTATCTTTGCAATGGCATCCTCAACATTTTCTGCTTGAATCTTTACATGCTCTTGAAGCGTTACCATTGCTGTTGATGTTACTAAGAACTCAAATGTTTCCATCAATCAATATTACATAAGACATCACTGAATCCACTATAATCTAAATCAGTTAAAACGTCCCGTATAAACGATATATAATCTCTTGTGCTTTGCAAATCTCGTATATACTCTTTAGTGGATATTATCTCCTCTATAGATTCGGGATTACCATAACAGAATTTCTCATATTCTGTACGTCTTGTTTCCGCCTTAGTAATGTCAGCATCAATGTCTTGAATTACTGATTCAACATCACTAATAGTGAGTTTAGTATACTTCTCCTCATTACCAGCATATGCTATATTGAGATTGTCAGAGAATCTCTGATATACCTCGTTAGACCTGCTGAAAGATTGAAGTAGCAACTTCTCTTCCGGATGTGCCCTAGGCACTAAGTAAAATGATAAATAACTACTCATTTCTCGTTAGTTGGCTTAAGCCATAAATTAGTCCTGCTAAAGATATAATCTCTAAGTCTTGGAAGGTGACCAAGATATGTTAAGGTTCTAATGGTATTGCATCTAAAACACTTAATCAGTTCCTCTCTAATTCTCTCCTCTGACACTATTGGCATTTTAGAATCATAATCATATAACACCATAGCTTGCCAAGTTGTTTGCTCTATTGTGAATCTCTTAGTAACCGCAAACCTAATGGCTCTAAGTATCCTAAGAGGGTCATCATCGAATGTTGTTACAGGGTCGAGGGGAGTTCTTATCAAAGCATTCGTTATATCATACTTACCATAAAAGTAGTCAATGATTTCTCCAGTATCGGGGTCTTTAGCCATAGCATTGATAGTGAAATCTCTGCGTGATAAATCATCATACAGATTTCCTGGTTCTACTATAGGAGTCCTAGTACCTGGAACATATCCTACTTCCTTTCTAGCCATTACAAAATCTGCTACACCTTGATACTTATATCCTTCTGGGAATTTAGCACGTATAGTATAGCAGTCTGGAGTTACTAAGAAGATTTCAAACTTCTGTTCTTCCAAGTAGTTTTTCAATGCCTTAAACATTAACCTAGCTGGACTAAGTTGAGCTTCACATGGATGAATACTACTATAACACGCTTCGGTAGGTACAGCTACGTAATCAACATCCTTATTAGTAAGACCTAAGAGTTCATCTCTAATCTTACCACCTACTTCATAAAATTTAAAATCTTCCATCAATAAAAATAATCTGGTTCAACTTTCTGAATAATCTTCTTCCTACTTCCTTTTAGACCATAACCACTACGTTCATTGCTACGTTCGTAACAACTAAAGTATTCTAAAACTTCGTGTACTAAAAGATTAAAGCTGTGATTCTCGAAGTGATGACCAACCACATCCATCTAACCACCTATATACATTTAGATGTTTACCATTAACATGATTTGGAAGGTTTGCTAATAGTGACAGATTATCCATTCTCTAATATTATAACAATTTACCAGTCATACACACAACCGATTACTTGCTTCTCTTTAACAAACTCATATAGTTCATTAATAGCTTCATCCCACGTTAGGTCAGGAAATTGGGTATACTGTGATACATTACCATCTTCATCCTTGAAATCGGCTATGTCTAAGTAGTTCATATACTTGATTGTTGAATATCTGTCAAAGTAATCATAGCTTTCCAGGAAAGCAGGAAGTTCTATCCAAGGAGCTACTGGTAATAAATCATAGACAGTCAGCAGGTCAAGAGCTACCTCCTTAGAGATAGCTCCTTCATCTGCCTTCTTAAATATTTCTTTAGCGAACTCAGCCTTGAACTGGTTCAATTTCTCCTTCATCGACTCTAGAGTCCGAATTTCTTTGTCTAAGTCTTCCATCATATATTAATATGAGTTTATCAAATTCTTCATCTGTTCCTTCATAAGGAGTAATTTTATAGTTGTAGTAATCTTCCCACTCGATACTATCAACTACCTGTCTTATAGCTTCTTCAGTCATGTTATGATATTCATAACCTTCTGTAGTAACTATAAACGAATCTGGAACTATACCAACTGCGATTTCGAAAGCATATGCATCAGCTGCATTGTTCATGTCTTCATCAAACAAGCTCTCTGCGTATGCAGCATATCCACTATATGTTTCGAAATCATTAATGCAAGTTATAATATACCTGTTCATTGGTCAGATTCTATATCAACTTCACCTTTATCTAATGCTTTAGATTCTGCAAATAAGAATCTATTACATTTTAACTTATATGCCCCAGATAGACCGTCTTCTATACGAATCACTATACCTTCATGCGGCACATCATTGTGACATTCCGGAGATAGTTCTTCCATGAAGAAATTCTTGTCCTCGGCTAATCTTTGTATGAAATTCTCATTCCAGTGTTCAGATATAGATATATCCGGATATAAATCCTTCGCATATCCATAATATAGTTCTGTTACCGGAGTGAGGCCCTTATCTTTACACCATTGTTGCACTTGTCTAGCACTAAATTCATACACTATTCCGTCAGGATTAGTATAAGTAATACGGTATACTCTGATACCAAAATGCACATTATACTTATATGGAGTAGTTTGAGTAGTAGGGTCCCATATTGGCATATCGTAACCATAATCATAAGCTTTACCTCCCATTGACTGAATTGCTCCTCCAGTAGGAAGCCAGCCTATAATTTCATAATAGAGAGTTAATCCTTTAGTTAAAAATGGCTGTAATACTTTATGAGCTTCTCCCCACACATCACAGCCGTAGTAACCTTCACTAACTTCCTTATTATAATATTGGTTCTTTACTACCTTTCTAGAAGACCACAGATAGTCATACGCAGTGTCAGGCACATAGGTAAGCCAACCAGCCACCTTGTCTTTCCACTTCAATTGCCTTTTGCACAACACATCTGCTGATATTCCAGACGTGCCATGAACTTTACTAGTAATACTAATAATGTCGTTTGGCTTAATTATCCATGGACACTTCTTAATAAGAATAGTATCGTAGTGGAATCTAAACTGATTGTCAACTAACTTGCTCAACCCTTTAGGCTGTTTACCAGTTCTAGTTTTATTACTAGAGCCAGAAGTTCTATTCTTTACTACGTACTTCTTACAAATAAACAGGTTTCCTACCCTATCAAATTCAGTGCCGGCATCTATTCCAGTTACAGCTTCGGTATGTCCAAGAGAGCTTATCCATTTAGTAATGGACTCTATAGACATAATAAATCCTTCTGAAACATGGCCCTGCAACTTAATAATCTTCACTCTTCCGTTATCTTCGAAATACCCAGGTGCTGCTTCCTTGTCAGCATTCAGCTCGACATGTCTGAACTGATTATTAGCTGACAAGAAAGAATAGTCAATAGCACATCCTATAGGGAAATATACATACATTCCAGGTTCTGTATCTTTACTAACCGAAATAGTATACCCGTCTATATGAGCACATTTAAGACGCTCGCACTTAGGGTTTGGGTGTGGTGTAAAATCGTGGATTTCCACAATCTTAGCACAATAGTTAATATTGATTTTAGGTGATTGATTTAATTGCATTCAAAATTAGTCAATAATTGCTTACAGCTAATCTTCAGCTAGACTCCAATCTTGACTTAAAATGGCATCAGGAAACCACTTAGTAACAACGTAGTACTGGTTGGAACCAGCTATGGGAAGACAGATAATTTTGCCTTCCTTCATTCTGTAACGTCTCTTACTTGAGTTGATAACTGTCATACCTGCTCTCATCATAGATAAAGCTTCTCCAAAGTCAAATGTCTCGTTCATAATCTTATAAATTAAAATTAAACAATCTTGTAGGATGATTCAACATATTCGTAAAGCTCATCCAATGTGCTTATAATTTCTTTACCTTCTTCGTCATAGGCTTTTATATCTGGGTCTCCGGCTTTCTCGTAAACCCACCACATAATCCAGTCTATGCCTTCGTCAGTATAATTCTCCTTAAATATAGCCATAGCTATACATTCAGCATTACTGACTATATCACTATCAGCAATATCAATTCCCATTTCAGACAATTTGAAACATCTGGAGTTGATAGCTTCCAATGAATTTACTACTTCTATAAAGTTCCCTTTTACCATATTACACCTTTTAATTGTTCTTGAATTTCATTAATAGTCTCACTGTCATAACCTCTAAGAAGGTCTCTATAGAAATCAAATACAGTTTCATATAGCTGACTTTTATCCTCCTCTGATAGAGTGTTCCCTACCAGAGAAGTCAATAAGTCTGCCACCTTAGCGCTTATAGATATTGAAGTTTTGTTAATCACAGATACATCAATGCGTTAGATAGTATTTTAATTAACTCTGCATCAGAGAAATCATCTACATTTAATAGTGTTTCTCTAATAACAAAGACATCATCATCTGGTTGATAATGCTTTTGCATAATATCAATCACATCATCTTCATTCCTAATTAATGTACTTCTTTTATATGCAACGTCTGATTCGTCGCGATATTTAAAGAACTCCATTTTAGGTTCGCCTTGCTGCCTATATACTACAATGTAATTCATACTTATTCATAGTCTCGGATGCATTTAAGTATTGGTTGTAATGGTCTGCCATCGTCAGAGTAGTAGAAATACTTGACAGTAGCCATTTTACCGATAAGTTCATCCATTCTGTCTAGATATTCATACTTAAGTTCTCTAGGTCCCATAGGCTTGGCTTCAAATTCCTTACCAGCCTGAGTCTTACATATGAACACCATATCTTCAGGACGTAATCCGTCACTATAGCCAACAATCTCAAACTCGTCGTCTTGATACATTTTGACTTTAATCATGGCATTAGTACGTCCTCCATAGTTATATGGTTTGTCTGGGTCTCTAATAACTATACCTTCAAACCCTTCGCTGACATATTTATCATGAAGCTTCTGAATGTTAGTCCACCCTACTACTTCCTCTTCTGGAACTATTCTGACTTTCAAGTCATCATCATTCCAATTAGCATTAGGGTCAAAATCCACAATTCCAAGTATAGGAGCTATTTCGTCAGATATATAATTCCACCTTTCCTGTGCTGTCATATTAGCATCCATGGTATCATAGATGTAATATTCCAATTCATTGCAGCGGGATTCTCCAGATTCTAATCTTGCTGTACCACTTATATACTGCAAGCTCCGACCATGAATGTAAAGTTCACCATCGAGAACCAAATCTGGCATCTTATTAAATAACTCTATCATCTTGGGATGTGTTCTTAAATGCACTGTAGAGGCATCATAATCACCACCTCCTCGACTGGCAGATACTATCTCTCCGTCCTTTAGATAGAAAGAACATCTAACCATATGTTATTATACAAGCTCTTTATCCTGTACCTCTGCTGATTCACCTTTCTCAACAGTTCGGACTATCTCTTCATTATCTAAGTATTTAAATATATTCTTGCAGAACGCTTGTATCTGCTCTCTATTGGCAGAACTCTTCATCATATTAGCTAAAGTAGATATTATTCGAACATTACCTTTAACATATCCCAATGAGGGATTGATTCTATCTAGTGAAGGGGTGTCTATGTTCCTTCATTAGTAGTTTCGCCCCAATTTAAAGGAATTTCTAGTATTGGACATGCATCCACATCCTTCCAAGTTATGTTAAAATTAACGTTCTTTACTTTTGCTCTCTTAACCATTAGTTTAAGTTTATCTTCAACAGACATTTTAGACATCTTG
>ENA-UAYF01000979-UAYF01000979.1-human-gut-metagenome-genome-assembly--contig:-NODE-979-length-13159-cov-4.785180_pt1 | contig 13159 bp, 12 predicted proteins | sample MGYA00244017_ERZ654600 | MGnify/ENA primary metagenome ERZ654600 (study PRJEB26926, sample SAMN06164490) | human gut metagenome | biome: ENVO:00009003; feature: ENVO:2100002; material: ENVO:00002003... | reverse complement strand
TATTAAGTCGTCGGCAGCGTCAGATGTGTATAAGAGACAGGCCAACGGTCATGAAGAACCGTTTGACCTGAAGTATATCGGCATCGGCAACGAAAACTGGGGAGAAGTCTACTGGCGCAATTTTGACGCTATTTATCAGGTCATTCATGAAAGATATCCTGATTTGATCATCATCACTTCTGCCGGCACATCGCTCGAGGGCGATGCGTACGACGAGGCGTGGCGTGTTGCACCGCGCGACTATCCGGACACGGTCGTGGACGAACATTATTATACTTACGACGGCTATCTGTTTGAACACACGGACCGCTATGATGATTTTGACCGAAACGGTCCCAAGGTGTTTGTCGGCGAATATGCCGCAACGCCCAAGAGCGTCGGCACCATTGAAACCAAAAGCAATATCTTTGGGGCGGTGGAAGAAGCACAGTACATGGCCGCCGGACTGGAACGCAACAGCGACGTGGTGGCCATGGCCTCCTATGCGCCCACGTTCGCCAAGATCAATTCCCAGTGCTGGAACGTCAACATGCTTTGGTTCGACTCACAGTCGGTCGTCTACACGCCAAGCTATTATGTGCAGATGCTCTATTCCAACAACACCGGCACAAAGCAGGTGGATGCGGATTTTGAAATCGCTACAGGCAAGGCCGGCGAATATGTGCGCCAAAACGTGACGGTGGATGAGGAAAACGAAGTCCTTTACGTTAAGCTGGTCAATTCCACCGGGGAAGATCAGACGGTTACCGTGGATGCCGCCGATTTCGGTGCGGTCAATCTGGTGTCTGACCTGCATTTTGGCAACAAATTCAAGTCGGCGGCCAATGAGCTGGACAAAACATACATTGCGCCGTCCGAATCTGTGCCGGAAGTGCAGGACGGGCAGTTCGATGTGCAGATGGAAGGCTACAGTGTGCATGTCATCCGCATTGCCTACGGCGCAAACGACGGCAGCGGCCTTTATACACTGCCGAACTTTGTGCCGGCCGAGGTGCAGCGTTATACGCCGGTCGCCGTCAAGGTGGCGGTGCCGTGTACGGCCGCTGTGATCGTGCTGGTCATTTTGGCGCTTGTGTGGCTCCCGAAATTTGTGAAAAAGCAGCGCGCAAAAAAAGCGCAGGCACCGGCTGAAAATCAATAATCGCCAAACCTATACGCGCGCAAATAAAAGATGGTATTGACATTTTTATTTGGGCGTTGTTATAATGAAACTGTACCGGCAGATAATAGCGAGGGGGCTGTTTTATGGAATTCGATAAAAGCGTACTTTTTAACATCAGTTACGGGCTTTATGTGCTGACTACGCAGTTCGGCAAGGAAGACAATGGCTGCATCATCAACACGCTCAGCCAAATCACAGACACGCCGGTCGTTGTGTCTGTTAATGTCAACAAAAGAAATTACACGGCCGAATTGATTTCCAAGTCTAAAAAGTTCAACGTCTCCATGCTCAGCACCGACGCCGGTTTTGACATGTTTCAGCATTTTGGCTTCCAAAGCGGGCGTGATGTGGACAAATTCGCCGACTTTGAGGATGTTTACCGCAGCCAAAACGGCGTTTATTTTGTCAACCGCGGCACCAACGCTTTCATCAGCGCTGAGGTGGACGACATCATTGACTTCGACACACATCTGATGTTCGTTGGCCATGTGACAGATGGCGGCCGCCTTTCAAACCGCGAAAGCATGACCTATACCTATTATCAGAACAATGTAAAACCCAAAAAGAAGCCGGCTGACGAGGGTGCATATGTCTGCACCGTCTGCGGCTATGTGCACGAGGGCGGCAAGCCGCCGGCAGATTTCATCTGCCCGGTCTGCAAGCACGGTGCATCCTACTTTGTAAAAATGGATTCTTAAAACGAATACGGCGGCATGATCGGCAGTTTCTGCCGGCCGCCGTTTTTTATGAGCAAAATGAGGTGTATTATGGCGTTAATCTACATAGTGGAAGATGACAATTCCATCCGCGACCTGGAAAGCTACGCTTTGCAGAATATCAATTACGAGGTGTGCGGCTTTGAAAAAGGAGCCGAGCTTTACCCGGCGCTTGAGGCGCGCATGCCGGATCTGATCATTTTAGATATTATGCTGCCGGAGGAAGACGGCATTTCCATTTTAAAGCGTCTGCGCAAAAACACGGCCACGGTCGCGTTGCCGATCATGGTCGTTACGGCGAAGGATACCGAGATGGACGCGGTGCGTGCGCTCGACAACGGTGCCGACGACTATGTGACCAAGCCGTTTGGCGTAATGGAATTTTTGTCGCGCGTCAAGGCGCTGCTGCGCCGCAGCGAGGGCAAAACAAGCGCGCACAAGTGGGTCTATGACCAGCTGGTGCTCGACGATGAAAAGCACCGCGTTACGGTGGACGGCGAAAACGTGGAACTGACGTTTAAAGAATATGAACTGCTGAAATACCTGCTGATCAATAAGGGCATCGTGCTTTCGCGCGACAAGATCATGGACACGATCTGGGGCTACAATTTTGAGAGCGAGAGCCGCACGGTAGACGCGCACATCCAGACTCTGCGCAAAAAGCTCGGCAAAATGGGCAGCGCGATCATCACGGTGCGCAATGTCGGCTACAAATTGGGTGAGTGACGTATGCGCAGAAAAATTTTTGTAAAAGAGTGCCTGCTTTCTTTGGGCTTTACGGTGCTGTGTTTTGTGATTGGGCTTTTGATCCCGCTCAGTCAGGGCGAACCGCTAAACGGTGCATTCTTTTTTAAGTGGGGCGTGGCGCTTGCGCTTGTGCTGGCGCTCAGCGTGCTCGTCTCGCATTTCTCCGCCGGGCGCATCACGGCGGAAGTCGCCCGGCAGATCAACGACTTGGGTAAAAATCTGGATGCGGTGGACAAGGGCAAGATCGACGCCGAGTTTGTGCCGTTTGTGGATGCGCTTGTCAGCTACAAGCAGCAGCTGGCGCGTGTCGATAAGCTGAAAAAACAATTCACAGCCAATGTGTCGCACGAGCTGAAAACGCCCATGACCTCGATCAGCGGCTACGCCGAAATGCTGGAAAACGGCATTGTAAAGGCGGACGATGTGCAGAAGATCGGCCATGTGATCCACAAAGAGGCCAAGCGCCTGATCAATATTTCCAACGATATTATCCAGCTTTCACAGCTGGAGGACGGCGACGAAACGCGCCACTATGAGCGTGTGGATCTTTACGATATTGCCAGTGACTGTGTCAGTTCCATTGCGTTTCATGCCGAGAAAAAGGGCAGCGAGATCCTTTTTGAGGGCGAGCATGTTTACATAAACGGCAACAAGGGCCTGCTTGCAGAGCTGGTATATAATTTGGTGGATAACGCCGTGCGTTACAATAAGCCGGACGGCAAAGTTTGGGTCAGCGTGCATGCACAAAACGGCAAAGCCGTTTTGCGCGTAAAGGACAATGGCATCGGCATACCTGAAAAGTATCAGGAACGCATTTTTGAACGCTTTTTCCGCGTGGACAAAAGCCGCTCCAAAGAGACGGGCGGCACCGGCCTTGGTCTGGCCATCGTCAAACATATCGTGCTGTACCACAATGCCGAGATCTCGATCGATTCGGAACTGGGCAAAGGCACCACGTTCACAACGGTGTTCGACATGCTGAATGCCTAAGTGTACTTGGGGTTTTACAAATGAAACTTGTACTTACACAAATGCTCGAGCTTTGCGGCGTTTATGTCGTCCTGGCCGGGCTGATCGTGCTGCTGCTTTTTGCAGCGGAGAAAATTTTAAAGCGCCGAACCGGCAAAGCGCCGCGCCGGCTTTCTTTGACCTGGCCGAAACGCCTTGCCGTTTCGGCGTTTTCGGCTTATTTGCTTTTGCTGGTCTATCTTACCTTGCGCAGCGGTGCAGGCGGTATAAACCTGGTGCCGTTTCGCGGTTTGGAATGGCCGCTTTCTATGATGCAGCAATACAGCATATTCGGCAACATTTTCCTGTTTGTGCCGTTTGGGCTGCTGTTCAATACGGTTTTTGTCAAAAGCTTTTGGCGGCCGGCCTGTTTCTCGCTGCTGCTCAGCGTATGTATTGAGGTCATTCAAATTTTTGTCGGCCGCACCTGCGACATCAACGATGTGATTTTTAACACACTCGGCGGCCTGGTCGGCATTGCACTGTATTATGGTTTTGTGTGTCTGTACAGGTGTGTGCGGCGCAAAAAGCGAAAAGCGTAGTACATCCATATTTAGGAGCGGTTGAAAAATGAATAAGGTAAAAATCACTGTACTGAAAACAACGCTCGACAAAGAGCTGGCCGAAACATACGGCATACCCGGCCTTGGCCCCTGCCCGATGCTGCGCGCCGGGCAGGTGTTTTACGCCGATTACGCGAAACCCGCCGGTCTTTGCGACGAGGCGTGGAAAGCCATTTACCAGTATGTGTTTGCGCTGGCGCATGGTGCCGGCAGGGACGGCGGCCTTTTTTACTACGGCGACTGGATCAAAACGCCCGGCGTAGCCATCTGCAGCTGCAACGACGGCCTGCGCCCCGTGATTTTTAAACTGGAAGCGACAAACGAACCGGCGGCCATTGATTACACGCCCGTTGACCGTTCGGCGGATCAAGCGTAAATTACATAAATGAAAAAGCCGCGGCATCTGCGATGCCGTGGTTTTTGTGCAGATGGCGCTTAAAAATAGCGTAGACTTTGCATGGCGCAGATGCTATACTGAAACCGAACAGGCGGTTTTGGCCGCAATACAGGAGGGAGCACTGTGGAAAAGACTGTACTTTTTAACATTATACTGTCCGTCTGTGTGATCGTGCTGAGTCAGATCTGTTCGTTTTGGATCCTTTTTCGCGCGTTCGACTGCAGCGGCGTTACCTTTCGCGAAATACTGCAAAACCCTGATCTGCGCAGCTATTCAGGCAGCCGGCACGCCGGCCGCTGGCGTTATCGAATGCTGCAAAGTTATCTTTCGGAAAGGGCCGATTCGCCGGATGTGCTTCGCGGCTGGCTGCGGCTGTACCGCTTTGCTTCGCTGCCCAGTGTGCTGGCTTCGCTGCTTCTGATTTTGGGCCTGTCCCTGGGCGCTGGTGCAGCGCGGTATATTCTGCTCGGAAATATCGTTTCGCTTTTGGCTGCCGCCGCGCTCGGTGCCGCTGCAAAAGTTTATCAAAACAGTCATCCGCTCACACCGCTGCAACAGGAAAAACTCCACACCAAGCGCCGGCGCGACAAAGCGGCGGACCCACACCGCACGCGTAACTTTGTGGTCCTTGCCGCGGTCAATGTGCTATTTGTCGGGATTTTTGTGTTTATGCTGCTGGGCATCGGCAGCGTCATCTCGCAGCGCATAGTGCCCCAGACACAAACGCCCTCTGCCTCGCAGGCCGAACAGGCGCCGGCCGTCGATTATCAGACGGTCAGTGCTGCTTTGCAGCAAGCCGGGTTTGAAACGGCCAATGTGCCGACAACGTACTGGCAGATCGATGAAGAAAAACTGCAATACGTTGCCGCCGGGCTAAAGGGTGAAACCAAATTTGAGTATTATGCGTATACAAACGGCGAAAGCACAGATTTAGTTTACAATCAAATCGTCTACGACATTGCGCCGGAAATCATAGATGAACATGAAGAAGATGCTTATGAGACAGCACTTTCCGGCGGTGGTGAAATGTTTGCCATCACGCAGGCAGACGTGTATACGGTAGTGCTTTACCGCGGCGATACGGTCGTTTACGCCTATGCACCGCAGGATCCTACCGAAATACAAGACCTTTTGGTGCAGCTGGGGTATCTGCAGACTTGACCATATAATGCACATTTGCCGGGAGGGGAGACCCTGCCGGTTTTTGTTTTTTTGTGTTGTGTACAAAATGCTTGACAAAACAGGTAGAATGCGTTAAACTCAAATTAGGAAGAATGCATTCAACCTTTATGAGGAGGGATAGTTATGGATACGCCAAAGGTATTTGAAAGTGAGTACCGCTTCTGCCTTGTCCTTTGGGCCAATGAACCGGTCAAAAGCACAGAACTCGTCAGGCTGTGCAAGCAGCAGCTCGGTTGGTCCAAGGGCACGACCTACACGGTCATCCGCCGTTTGGCCGAGCGCGGCGTGCTGAAAAACGAAAACGCTGTCGTCACCTCGCTCGTTTCCAAAGAAGATGTGCAGACTGCAGAAGTCGGCGAGCTGATGGAAAAACGTTTCGGCGGTTCTGTGCCGGCGTTTCTGGCGGCGTTCACCAAGCAGCAGGACTTAAGCGACGAGCAGCTGCAGGAGATCCTGCGCATCATTGAAGGGTAGGTGCAGCCATGGAACTGCATACGGTATTTTTGCATTTTGTCAACACTGCAGTGTCGGCCGGCTGGGTCGTTCTGGGTGTGCTGCTTCTGCGCCTGGTGCTCATGAAGGCGCCAAAATGGACACGCCTGCTTTTGTGGGCCGTTGTCGGGGCGCGCCTGGTTTTTCCGGTAAAGCTGCAAAGTGTTTTCAGCCTGATCCCCAGCAGCCGGACGATCGACACCTCGGTTTACACCGCTCGCCCTTATTTGGACACGGGCATTTCTGCGGTGGATGATCCGGCAAACGCCTATCTTGGTTCGCATTATTTTGAGGGCGTGACCGTGCCGAACGGCCTGTTTGAAAACATCCTGACTGTACTTGGCGTTCTTTGGCTGGTTGGCCTGTTTGTGCTTTTGGTGTATGCGGCCGTTAGTTATTTGCGGCTCAGGGCCAGCGTACGCACCGCCACCCGCCTGCAGGACAATGTGTTTGAAAGCGAGCAGGTCTCTTCACCGTTTATCCTGGGTATTTTCCGGGTGCGCATTTATCTGCCGTATGGCCTGTCTGAAAATGACCGAGCCTATGTGCTGGCACATGAGCAGGCGCACCTGAAACGGTGCGATCATCTGGTCAAGCCGCTTGCCTTTTTGGCTTTGTGCCTTTACTGGTTCCAGCCGCTTTTGTGGCTTGCTTATATTTTGCTTTGCCGCGATATGGAACTGGCGTGTGACGAAAAAGCCGTGCAGGCGATGGACCAGGACACGCGCCGTGCCTATTCGATGGCGCTTCTGCGCAACAGCGTGCGCCGCAGTTTTGCCGCCGCGTCGCCGTTGGCGTTTGGCGAAACCAGTATTAAAGAGCGCGTGAAATCGGTCATGCACTACAAAAAGCCGGCGGTCTGGGTCGTTGCCGGTGCGGTGGCGCTCTGTTGTGTGGCGGGGCTTGTGTTTGCGACCGATCCGCTCAGTATTTCTACGACGGCAGAATACGCGCACACTGAGATCGGAGCGCATACCTGGCAGTTTGAAACGCTGCAGATGGGCGGCCATGTGGTTGCCTGCAGTGCCTACCAGTCGCCGAATTATCCGCAGACACCGGTTCTGGATCTGACCTTGACGGCACAGGAAGATCAAATTACGATCGAAAATGCGTCCACCGGCGAGCAGTGGCCGCTTTCCTGCGAGGAGATCGCCCGCACGCCGGACGGCATTGATTACGAGATCACAGCGCCGGACGGCACGCGCAACCTGGTGCACACGGGTATCACAGAATATGCCGACGGCAGCCGGGAATACACACTGCCCCTGTCGATCGGCAGTTATGCGCTGCAGTTTTCGGCGCCGTTTACATCGGCCGATTTGCAGTTGCCGCAGACGGACAGTGAGCTGGTTTACACACTGAACGACAGCGCACGGTACCCGGTGCCGCCACAGCTGACGCTGTTGCCGGACGGGCAGACGTTCACGCTTTCTGCAGATGTATCGTCGTATCTGCCGGTTGGCACCTACAGCGTACAGGACGGTGTGCTCATTTTACAGACGCAGGAAACCGGCGGCGTGCAGAACGTGTACCGTTTTATCCTAACACAGGTGCACGGGCAGACGTATCTGGTATTTGACGGCGAAAATTCTTCACCGCTGCTGCCGCCCGGTGCAAGCGCCGGCAACGAAGCAGCGGCTGTACTGCCGGACGGTGCGGTGTTCAGCCCGGCCGGTTAAAAAATCAGAACGTAAAAACAAAACGACCCTTTGCAAAACCTTTTGGTCTGCAAAGGGTCGTTTTGTTGCTTATTTTACGGTCAAATCGGCAAACTGCAGTCGGATCATTTTTTGCAGGTCGCCGGGGGAAAGTTCCACCTGGTGGCCGATCTTGCCGGCGCTGAAAATGATGGTATCAAATTGTTTGGCGGTTTGGTCTACAAAGGTCGGAAACGTCTTTTTCATGCCGATCGGCGAACAGCCGCCGTGGATGTAGCCGGTCAGGCCCAGCAGTTCTTTCGACTTGATCATGGCAATACTTTTCTCGCCGGCGGCCGCAGCGGCTTTTTTTAGATCCAGCTCTTTTTCCACGGGAATGACAAACACATAGTTTTTGCCGCTTTTGCCTGCGGTCACCAGTGTTTTGAACACCTGGAGCGGGTCCTGCCCCATGGCGGCGGCCACGTCCGTGCCGCTGATCGCACCGGTGTTTTCATAGTCGTGGCTTTTGTAGCGGATCTTTTTGGCGTCCAAAAGGCGCATCACGTTCGTTTTGTTCTTGTCCATTTCTATCACCATAAAAAGGGGACGCACACGGCGCCCCCTCGTTTTTTATTTGTTGTCTTTTTTGTCGTTTTTCTTGTCCTTTTTATTGGAGGAAAAGATCTTGTTCAGGCCGTAGGTGATCAGCACGATGAACCCGAGCACCAGGAAGATACCGACCATGCCGATACCCATGACTGGCAGCGTGTCTTTCCAGGAGTCGGCGTTGATCGCAAGCAGGGTAGAGGCCATGGTGAAAATCGTAAGCAAACTGTTCATACTTGTACCTCCTTAAATCATGCCTTCTACAAGGGTCAGGATCAGGCCGCCTGCCACAACGGAGGCGATCTGGCCGGACACGTTAACGCTGATCGACTGCATCAGCAGGAAGTTCTGGTTGTCTTCTTTCAGGCCAAGCTGGTTAACAACACGGCCGCTCATCGGGAAAGCCGAGATACCGGCCGCACCGATCATTGGGTTGATCTTCTTGTCTTTCGGCAGGAAGATGTTGATGAGTTTTGCAAAGAAGACGCCGCCGACCGTGTCGAAGATGAATGCCACAAGGCCGAGTGCAAGGATCAGCAGGGTTTCGGGCTTCAGGAACTGCTCCGCTTCCATGTTGACGGCAACGGTGATACCAAGCAGGATCGTGATCAGGTTGGCCAGGGCGTTCTGTGCCGTGTCGGACAGGGAGTCGAGCACACCGCATTCACGGATCAGGTTACCGAACATCAGGAAACCGACCAGAGCGACCGATTTCGGCGCCACCATGCCGGCCACAGCCGTAACGATGATGGGGAAGAGGATCTTTGTGGTTTTGGAAACTTCGCCCGGGTGGTATTTCATGCGGATACGGCGCTCTTTCTTCGTCGTCGCCAGTTTGATGAACGGCGGCTGAATGATCGGCACCAGCGCCATATAGGAGTAAGCGGCCACCATGATCGGGCCAAGGTAGTCACTGCCCAGCGTGTTTGCAACGAAAATGGAAGTCGGGCCGTCCGCAGCGCCGATGATGGCGATGGAAGCCGCGTCCTTGATCTCAAAGAAAAAGCCGGCAATGAAGAATGTAAAGAAAATACCGAACTGTGCTGCTGCACCGAATAACATCAGCCAGGGGTTTTTGAGCAGCGGCCCAAAGTCGATCATGGCGCCGATGCCGATAAATAGCAACAATGGGAACAGTTCGTTTGCAATACCTGCGTCAAACAGGATGTTCAAAACGCCCTCTTCATCGCCCTGCGTAATGGCGCCGGACATCGGCAGGTTTGCCAAAATCGTACCGAAGCCCATGGGCAAAAGCAGCGTAGGTTCCATTTTGAAGCGGATCGCGAGAAAGATCAGAACACCGCCGATGACCCACATGACGGCCATTTTCCAGTCGATGTTGCCGAGGTTTGCGAATAAGTCAGCAAATGTGCTGAGAATGCTTGCGTCTAACATTTTGACCTCCGTTTTAGTAGATTGTTATAAGTAACATTTATATTATATATGAACTTTTTTTGAAGTCAACATTTTTTTGCCTGTTTGCGAAAGTTCAAATATAAACAAATTCTAAATTCTTGGGTCAGTTGGCGACAAATTTCGTCTGAAACATTTTGTCGATCGCCTGTTTCAGCATTTGGTTCTGCGGCAGCTGCAGCGCAAAGTCATTTTTTAAAATTTCTTCCGCCGCTTGCTTGGAGGCCAGCAGTGTCTCGGTGTCGCCCGCCATGTCGGCGATCTTCATCTGCGGCAGGCCGTTTTGGCGTTTTCCGAAAAAGTCGCCGGGGCCGCGCATTTTTAAGTCTACTTCGGCGATCTGAAAGCCACTTGTGTATGTCTTCATGGCGTGCAGCCTGTTTTTTGCCGCCTCACCCTTCGCGTCAGACACCAAAATACAGTAGGACTGCAGCTTGCCGCGCCCGACACGGCCGCGCAGCTGGTGCAGGGCGGAAAGGCCGAAGCGCTCGGCGTTTTCAATCAGCATGATCGTGGCGGCGGGCACGTCCACCCCGACTTCGATCACGGTGGTGGCTACCAGCACCTGCGTGCGTCCCTCGGCAAAGTCCAGCATGGCCTTTTCCTTGTCTTTGGCTTTCATCTTGCCGTGCAGCAGCCCGACCTGCAGCCCTGCAAGCGGCCCGGCGGCCAACTCGTTCGCATAGGCCGTTGCACTTTTCAGCCCGGCTTCTTCCTGCGTGGCTTCGTCCACCAGCGGGCAGACGATGTAGGCCTGCTCACCGCGCCGGCACGCCTGCTGTATAAACTTATAAATGCGCGCGTGGTAGGCGCTTGTTACTACGTCGGTGCGCACCGGAACGCGTCCGGGCGGCATTTCATCCAGCACGGAAATGTCCAGGTCGCCGAAGATGGTCAGGGCCAGTGTGCGCGGGATCGGTGTGGCGCTCATGACCAGTGTGTGCAGGCGGCTGCCTTTTTGGGAGAGCATGGCGCGCTGCTCCACGCCAAAGCGGTGCTGTTCGTCTGTGATGACGAGCCCGGGGTCATGAAAGGCCACGTCTGCCTGCAAAATGGCGTGCGTGCCGATCACCAGGTCGGTTTCACCGCTCGCCAGCCGTGCTTTGATGGCGCGCTTTTCGGCCGCCGGGGTGGAACCGGTCAAAAGCTCGGTGTGTACGCCGGCTTTGCCGAGCACAGGCCCCACAGAGGCGTAGTGCTGTGCGGCCAAAATCTCGGTCGGAGCCATCAGGGCGCACTGGTAGCCGTTTCGCACGGCGGTGTAGATCACGGCTTCGGCCACAGCGGTCTTGCCGCTGCCCACGTCGCCTTCGATCAGGCGGTTCATACAAAAGCCGCTTTGCATGTCCTTTACACAGTCCTGAATGGCCGCCGACTGCGCATTCGTCAGCTGAAACGGCAAAAGCTTCAAAAAATCGCCGGTATAATCAGTTTGGATCTGTACCGGCGTTTTTGATTTCTTTTGTCCTTTCATCCGGCCAAGGCCCAGGTTCAGCACCAGCAGTTCTTCAAAGATCAACCGGCGCCGCGCCTCTTCCAGATTTTTGCGCCCGGCCGGGAAGTGGATCTCGTGCATGGCGAAATTCTTGCCTGCCAGCGCAAAGCGCACAAGCAGCTGCTCGCTGAGCGTCTCTGTAAACTGTACCTCTTTCAGTGCGGTCTTTACAATGCGTTCGATCGTTTTAGACGACAGGCGCTCGGTCGCGGCATAAACCGGTGTAATGGCGTCGGCTGCGGCAAACGGCTCGATCATGGGCGAGGACATGGCGGCCCACGTCAGATTTTTTTCGATCTTGCCGTACAGCAGGTATTCCTCGTAAATGCGCAGCGCCTTTGCCAGGTAGACGTTGTTGAAAATCGTCACCCGTATCACGGTCTCGCCGTCTGAAAAGCTGCATTTGTACAGGGTCAGGCCGCGGCGGATACGGTGCTCGGTCACGGCCGAGATCATGGTGCAGCGCAGGGCGCACTTTTCGCCGTCTTCGGCCTGGGCAGCCGTTTTCAGGTCTGATTTGTCAAGGTAGGCGCGCGGGTAATACTGCAAAAGGTCGCCCACATTAAAAATGCCGAGCTTGTGAAAAAGCGCGGCACGTTTTTCGCCCACGCCTTTCACAAACTGTATGTCTTTTTCGAGTTCGTTCTGTTTCATTCTACAGAAAGGATGAAGTAGTAAATCGGCTGGCCGCCGTTCACGGTCGTGATCTCCACGTCTGCTCCCAGCTCTTCTTTCAGCTTGTCTTCCAGCTGCTGGGCCTGTTCTTCGGTCGTGTCGCTGCCGTAAATAATAGTGATCAGGGCATTGTCGCTTTCAAAAAGCGAAAGGGTGGTGCGCACAGCGACCGAAACGATGTCGCTGTCGTCCAGGAATTTGATCTTGCCCTCGGCAAGACCCATGATCTGCCCCTCTTTAATGTGCTGCTTGTCCACGTCGCTGTCACGCGCAGCAAACGTTACACTGCCGGTTTTCACGCGCGCGGCAGCCGCCGTCATCTCCTGCACGTTTTCGTCGGTCGACAAATTGTCGTCAAACGCCAGCATGGCCGAAATGCCCTGCGGCACGGTTTTGGTGGGCAGCACAACAACTTCGCGGTCTTTGACCAAACGTGTGGTCTGCTGCGCCGCCATAATGATGTTTGAGTTGTTCGGCAGCACATAAACCGTTTTGGCCGGTGTCTGCATAATGGCGTGGTAAATGTCGTCGGTCGAGGGGTTCATGGTCTGCCCGCCGGAAACGATACGGTCGGCGCCCAGATCCTCGAACAGCGAGGCAATGCCGTCGCCGGCGCAGACGCATACAAAGCCGCAGTCGTTTTCCGGCGCAGCCGGTGTGTCGGCCTGCGCTTCGTCTGCAGCCTCAGCCGCTTCTGACACGTTCTTGTGCTGCTGGCGCATGTTGTCGATTTTGATGTTGATAAGCTGGCCGTACTTCAGCGCATGCTGCAGCACATTGCCCGGCTCGTTCGAATGTACATGTACTTTGATGATGCTGCCGTCTTCCACAACGACAACGCAGTCACCGATGGATTCCAGATAGGCGCGCAGCGAAATGGGGTCGCGCTTGCAGTTCTTGTCTTTTTCGATCAAAAATTCAGAGCAGTAGGTGAATTTGATCTCTTCCTCCGCTGCGGCAACGGGTGTCTTTGCTGTTTCTGCCGGCTGGGGCGCGTCGATCGCCTGCACAATGGAGTTGTTTTTGAACACGCTTTTCATGCCTTCCAGGATCAGGATGAACC
>ENA-UAYF01000975-UAYF01000975.1-human-gut-metagenome-genome-assembly--contig:-NODE-975-length-13221-cov-8.879614_pt1 | contig 13221 bp, 13 predicted proteins | sample MGYA00244017_ERZ654600 | MGnify/ENA primary metagenome ERZ654600 (study PRJEB26926, sample SAMN06164490) | human gut metagenome | biome: ENVO:00009003; feature: ENVO:2100002; material: ENVO:00002003... | reverse complement strand
CCGGATAACAACCCCGCCCGCCGCCGAAAAAAACGCCGCCGGTATTGGAACAAAAGGCACAGTTTGAAGTGAAAATTTTATTTTTCTTTTTAAAGGGGGTGTGCTACAATAAGAGAGTAAAAAGCTCCGGCTGCAAGGCGCGGCAGGTGCACTGTGCCGTCTTGTGGTACGATACTACTAAGAAAGAGGAAACAAAAAATGACAACGTTTAGAAAAATGCGCCGCGGCAAGCGCATCAAGGAATCGTGAGGGTCTGCCGATGAACAAAAAAGCTGTGCCCACCGCCGCGGCGGTGCGGGAACTTGCCATCCTGACAGGAGCCGTGGCCATCATTGCGGCGGCGGTCTACTTCTTCCTTGTGCCCAGCCATGCCTCGGTCAGCAGCATCTCGGGTCTGGGCATCGTGCTGGCAAACTTTGTGCCGCTGCCGCTGTCAGCCATCACGATGATTTTGAATGTCGTGCTGCTCGTCATCGGGTTTCTGACCTGCGGGCGGGAGTTCGGTGCCAAGACGGTCTACACCAGCATCCTGCTCCCGGCGTTTATCGGCCTGTTCGAGCGGCTCTTCCCGAACCTCGGGTCCCTGACCGACAGCCAGGAGCTGGACGTGCTGTGCTACATCCTCGTCGTCAGCGTGGGGCTGAGCATCCTGTTCAACCGCAACGCCTCGTCGGGCGGGCTGGACATCGTCGCCAAGATCATGAACAAATACCTGCACATGGACCTGGGCAAGGCCATGTCGCTGTCCGGCATGTGTGTGGCGCTCTCCGCCGCACTGGTCTACGACAAAAAGACCGTGGTTTTAAGCGTGCTGGGTACCTATTTTAACGGGCTTGTGCTCGACCACTTTATCTTTGACAACAACATCAAGCGCCGTGTCTGCATCATCACCAAAAAGGAAGAAGAACTGCGCCGGTTCATCATTGAGGACCTGCACAGCGGCGCGACGGTGTATGAATCCTACGGCGCGTACAATATGCAGAAGCGCCGCGAGATCATCACGATTGTGGACAAGGCCGAATACCAGAAGCTGATGAGCTACATGAACCGCGAGGACCCACAGGCCTTCATTACGGTGTACACCGTTTCGGACATGCGGTATCAGCCCAAGGAATAAAAGTGCCGCCGGCTGTTAAGCTGATCCACCTGCACCGGATAACAGAAAACGATTGACGCAGCAGCGATGAATTCTGAAAAACTGAAAATTTTGGAGAAAAAATTGAAGTTTTTTCAAAAAAAGCGTTGACAAATCCCATCGGGCACGCTATAATATATGAGCATTGAGGGCAGACGCCCAAGACACAAACCCGATGGGGATTCGCATAATGGTAGTGCAGCGGACTCTGACTCCGCCCGTGGGAGTTCGATCCTCTCATCCCCAACCACACCGCAGCAGCCCAGCTGCTGCGGTTTTTCTTTACGGGGTGTAGCGCAGTTGGTAGCGCGCTTGGTTCGGGACCAAGAGGCCGTGGGTTCGAATCCCGTCACTCCGACCATGCAGAGTGTCCTTATAGGATCTGAGTATCCTGTAATGGACACTCTGCTTTTTTATTTCCTGAAAAGTTCATACTGCAACCTGTTCCGGGGCGTAGCTGAGTGCTATGCCTTTTCTCGTTTCCATGATAATGTCGGCCTCCGGGATCTTCCGGCGATCCGGCACATCAAAGGCACCGATGCAGTTGTAGTAGATCACGACGCGCTGGTTGGTAATGCCGTCCTGCTTTTCGGCGTGGTACACCTCAATATGGTCGATCAGCTCTGCGACCATACGCTTTGTAATGGTGGTCGCGTCTGTGTACCGCCGTACCGTTTCAAGAAAATCGTCAATGTCCATGCGCTTGCTTTCGTCCTTTTTCAGTTCCAGGCGCAGCGCCTTGATTTTCTTTGCGTTCTCGCCCTGCTCCTGTTCATAGCGTTTGGATATTTTGGCAAACCGGGCATCGTCGATCTTGCCGGACACATTGTCCTCATAGAGCCGTTCAAAGAGCATATCCAGCTCCCGGTCACGGGCGGTCAGAGCGTCCAGCTCCCGCTGCTTGCGGATGCGCCCGTTTTCCGCCTCCTTTGCCGAGCGTCCGATCATGGCCTTGATAAAGTCATTTTCATATTCGCTGGCGAAGCAGGCCAACCGCTTGACCTCGTACAAAACGACCTGCTCTAAGAAGTCCAGCCGGATATAGTGCGTCTTGCTGCACTTGCGATAGCCGGAGTTATGATTTTGACAACTGAAAAACTTGATGTCGTGGTTGTTCTGGTTGAAGTGGAAATTGAGGTTGCCGCCGCACTCCGGGCATTTCAGCAGGCCAGAGAATATGTATTTCCTCCATTCAGTTCATGTGTGGGTGGGTGAACAGAAAGAAGGATCGGCGGAGATCGGCAGCCGGGACTGGCTGCTTTGGGACAAATTGTCCCAAGGTGCAGGCATATAAAAATGCCCGCACAGCATGACGCTATGCGGACGTGCGAAATATTGCCGTTATTATTGTACTTATTTATTTCATGTTCATGCCCGGAATACTCCGTTGCGGGGCATGGGCTTTTTTTGACCGCAGAGTATTAGGGGGATTACAGAAAGCAAAAATGGACACGGCGGTACCTCCATAGGCCACCGTGCCTTTACAGTTTCAATGGGTCGTCATTGGTTTGTGTGTAGGCGCAAAGAAACGGCGGCTCTGAAAATCAAAGCCGCCGTTTCAAATGGGCGTGTCAAATTGTCTGCTGTACGACGGCTTTTTTCTTTTGCCGTCGTCCGGCAGAATGGCTTAGTCATTATTTCTGAATGGAGTCCGCTTCTTCTTGTGTGAGTTGACCATTTTTAACTGCATCAGAAATGGCTTTGTCTAATTCGTCAACTGTGGAATAATCCCCAATGTGTACTGTTTTTCCGTTATCTTTTGTTACATCAACACTATAAGAGGAAACTACATCTTCAGTAGGTGGAATCATGGAGTAAGTATCGCCGTCACCGTCGTCTTTGGAATACAATACTCCCTTTTTGATACTTTCCAGAGTTTCTTTATAGCTGTCCATCATAGCATCTACGCTTTCCTGCGTAAATTCGTGGAATACGCCTTGCCCATCATACCAACCATCTCCGGTTCCAATCAAAGATTCCATTTCTTTTTTCTGTTCGTTCATCCACGCTTCGTATTCATCGGCTGTCCACCACTGCACATCTGGTGCTGCATTGTTCTTCTCATAATCTGCCTCGGCAACCCAATTTTTACCGTCAACGCTGATTTGTCCACCGTCTGTATCCTGATAGAGAATATCTGCGCCGGATGTATTTCCCGTTTCGGATGTTGAAACCTTTGGTGTGTCCGAAGCCAATGCGCTCGCATAAGTAACCCCTGCAATGCTTAAACAGATTGCTCCGCACAAGCCTATTGCCAAAATTTTTTTGTTCTTCATAGATAAGACCTCGCTTTATAAGAATTATAGCTGCCCTCTTGAGGACAGCTATAATATAACAAAGCAACTTGGATATAGTTTGCATGGATTATGGATTTTAGATGGAGTTATCTATTGGCTGCTTGCAAGGCAGTTCAAACCAAAACATTACGCCGTTGCTTGTGTTAGTGATGCCGTACTTTGCATGGTGCATTTCCATGATTTTGCGAACAATATAAAGCCCTAATCCAGTTCCGCCTGTATTACGGTTACGGGATGCGTCCGCCCGGTAGAAAGCTTCAAACAAATGCGGGAGGGCATCATCAGGCACATGGACACCTGTATTTTCAATTTCACCACGAATCGTACCGTGTATTTCAGACAAAGTTATATGGATTGATTCGTTACTTGGAGAATACCGAATTGCGTTTACCAATATGTTCTGAATTGCCCGTTCCATCTGCACTTGTTCCACTTCACAGTAAAGTCGGTCAGGAATATTGACCTCAAGGTGCTGTTTCTTTTCTTCCGATAAATCTGAAACCGTGGCAAGCTGTACCCGGAATACTTCCGCAAAGTCAACGACTTTATATGCGGATTTCTGAGTTCCCTCCGTTTTAGAAACATACAACAATTCTTTTACCAGATTTTCCATCCTGTCAACAACTGCAAGGGAACGCTCCATGTACTCTGTGTTGTTTTCATAGCCGCTGATCCCGTTCAGCATCCCCGACAAGTGACCTTTCAAAATAGTCAGCGGTGTTTTCAGTTCGTGGGAGGCTGCCGAGAAAAATTCTACCCGCTGTTGCTCTAATGCTTGTTCCTTTTCCATATCTGTCTTGAGCTGCTGGTTTGCAATTTGAAGATCATTCAGCGCAGTAGAGAGCGAGGCCGACAACGAATTTAGATTTTGTGCCAAGCACCCCAATTCATCTTCCCGCATAGCAGTACATTGACCAGAAAAATCCAGTTCCGCCATTTGCTTTGAAATCCTACTTAGTTGCACAATGGGTCGAGTGATGTACCGTGTATAGAGCCATGCACAAAGGAGTGCGAGCAGAAAAATCATCAGGATAACATACGGAAATATGGACAGCAATACTTTTGTTGCCTGCTGTACAACGAACAAATCCGTTTGGACTACCAGCGTATAAGCAGTCCCGTTTTTTAGAGTAATTGGGTAAAAGTTCGTTGTAGTTGTCCCGGACGGTTGCATATCTATGAACGATTCATCTTCATCAAATGTAACTGCTTGATCTGCCGAAACAGTAGAAATTTCCGTAGCCACTTCATTCGGATAGATAATATTGCCGTTGCTGTCCTCAATCCAAAAAGCAGCATTTGTTTCCGCTGAAAAATCAGCCAATTCATTTTCACAATCGTCTATATTATTAAAATCCGCCATTTGCTCGGCAAGGTGCATGGCGGCTTTCTCCGTAGCCGAGTTCACAAAATTTGAATATGTTGTAGGCAGTAGCTTTGAGATAAAGAAATATGTTCCGCTACAAGCTGCCCCCAACAAGAGGAAAGTAATTATAAAAATCTTGACAGATAACCGTCTTTTAATGCACTTTATCAATTCTATATCCCACCCCTCTGATTGTTTTTATATAGTCCGCATTTAGCTTTTTGCGAATGTTCTTAATATGGCTGTCAACGATTCGATCTTCGACTTCTAAATCATCCGACCACAACCGGTCAAGCAACATCTGTCGAGTAAAAACCTTTCCTTGATTTTCAATCATAAGCCTAAGAAGCGCAAACTCTTTGCTGGTTAAAACAACCTCGTTTCCGCCTTGATATACATGGAATCCGTCAACGTCCATACTCAGCTCTTTATAAGTAAGCAGGGATTGATTTTGATTTTCCGCAGTCCTACGGCGAAGAATAGCCGCAATCTTGCACAGCAGGATTTTGGGCGAAAAGGGCTTTGGAATGTAATCATCAATCTGCTGTTCAAAACCCCGCAACTGGTTTTCTTCATCCGAAAGCGCAGTAAGCATAATAATAGGGACTTGTGACCTTTTGCGAATGACCTCACATACACCATAGCCGTCGATTTTAGGGAGCATAATATCTAACAGCACAAGGTCGATTGTATCATCAAACATTGCAATCCCCGCCACGCCGTCAGAAGCGACAGCAACTTCATATCCCGCATCAATCAGATGATTTTTCAATATATCCTGAATGTCAATATCGTCCTCGACAATTAAAATCTTCTGCATTGTTCCACCTCCAATTTTTCAAGTATAGCAGAGAAATATGTATCTATTATGGAGTCTCAAATTTTATCCGCATTTATTTTACCGCCATTCTTTCAATCTATCAATGTCGTTGCTGAATACGCCGGTAAAATAAAATACTACCAAAACATAAAATTTTGTTTCGTTCTCATAACAAGACCTGAAATGTAAAATAATATATGGGTGATATGAGAATGTACCAAGACGAAAGGCGGCTTGATTTTCATGCTTTAGGCCGGGAGATCAAACGCAAACGAGAAGCCAAAGGCTGGACACAAGAATACCTCGCGCAGCTCGTTGACCGTACACCTCGTTCCATTATGTATTTTGAGAATCGTGGTCAGCATCCGAGTTTGAATACCTTTTATAAAATCGTCACTCTGCTGGATATTTCCGTCGATCAATTCTTCTATCCTGACAAGCAGAACGAAGAAAGTGATTGCCGCCAGCACATTGACAGGATGCTAAACACAATGGACGAGAATGAATTGACGATCATGGAAGCCACCGCAGAGGAAATACAAAAAGCCAGAGAAACGGAGGGAGCGTAAGAAACGGCGCAGCCTCCGTTTTTCCGTGGGATTTCCGGGGAACGCACTAACGGCAAGCAGGGCAAGTGTAGCCACACTTGCTATTTTTGCAATCCTGTGGGCTGCAAAAACGCTTGTTGGGGAGCCTCCCCAAACCCGGCTTTGGGATATTTTGTCCCAAAGTAATTTGTCTGCGTCACCGTGCGCTATCGCTCCTGTTTCTTTTTGCGCTGGCCGTCCGTGACGCCCAGCAGATGGTCAATGTTGGCCTTGACCGCCACGGCCTGCCGCATTTCCTCCTGCGCCGAGCGGTACTCGGTATAGAGCGCCTTTTTCTGCGCCGCCAGTTGGCGGCGTTTTTCTTTTAGCTCTGCCATCTTGGGCAGCTTTTCACCGCCCAGCAGTTCTCCCATCGTGGCCTTGGTCGCCCGGTAGTCCGCCAGCTCCGTCTCATGCTCGGCAAGATATTTCCGGCTGTACTTGGCGGCCTTGTACCCGTCAAAGACGGGGCGGGTCTTGGCGTACCGCACCACGGCTCCCATCAGCTCAGATGTTGCGGACAGGTCAGCCTCCGTCCGCCGGAGCTGTTCGGTCAAAGCGTGAAAACGGGAAACGGCGTCCTCGGCCTTTGCGGAGAGCTGGTCATACTCGGTGATATTCTGCTCCTGCATGAATTGAAGCGCCGCCGCCATCTGTTTAAGGTTATAGACCTTTGCCCACCGTGCATAGGCCGCACCCTTGCCAGAGCGCAGGCGCTCCTGTATATCCACGATCAGATTGACACGGCGAGGGGCAGCAGACACAGAAACAGGCTGCTCCGGGATCGGGCGCTCCCCGACGATGACGGCCTTGATGTCCTCGGGATCGTAGCCGTCCCCGAGGGTGGACGCCCGCAGCCGGGTCGCCCGTTCCTGCCCCGGAACAAGGAAAGAGATTGCGCTGCCGCGCCCATGCTTGACTGTGAAGCCGGACGCCTCCATGAGCCGGAGGAAAGCATCAAAATCGGCGGGGCGTTTAGCAAGAGCTTCATTGATGGCAAGCCATACCTGCGACAGAAGAAAAACAAAAAAAACTAGCGTGGAAACTTGCGAAACATGTTGCAAAAAAAATAGAACGTCCCTTTATCAAAGCAACGTTAAAAAGCGAAAAACCTCAAATGAAAGAGCAAACTGTCGAAGATAAAGTTCGGATTTGGCGAAAAATTTTTTGTGACGAGGATATGTTGGATTTTTCCGATGATATTTTAGGGGCAAATATTTTAATCATAGATGACTTGTATCAATCAGGTGCATCAATTTGGTGTTTTGCGGAATACTTAAAAGAATGTTGTGACGCAAGAACTGTCATAGCCATCACCCCTGTTAAGGCATTGAAGGATGGTGGAAATAAATGAACAGATGTAGTATGCTACAATTTGCCTTGGCACGAGGAATAGGAGAAGTTTCTATCAAAAAGGCAATTGCATTTATAGAAAGCAACAATTTGTCTTGGGATGATTTTATACAGGATCGTAATTTATTATATCATTTCGGACTTAAAGACAATGTTATAACGAATATTTCGACAACTAAATCTCAGGCATACGCTCTCTATGAAGAATTAGAACTATCAGGGGTCAAAATTCTATCCGAAAGTGATATTGCTTATCCTCAATATCTAAAGAAGATGTTACAGGACAAATGCCCTTCCATACTATTTGTTTCAGGCAATATCGACTTGCTCAATAGTATCGCAGTAGGCTTTTGTGGTTCAAGAAAGGCATCTGCAAAAGGAATTGGTATAGCTGCTGATTGTTCGCGGCAACTCACAAAAGAAAATATTACAGTTATAAGTGGATATGCTGCAGGTACGGATTTGGCCGCACATAAGTCTGCACTTGAAAACGGTGGAAATACAGTTTTCGTGTTGGCAGAGGGCATCCTAAGATATTCCAAAAAGCGCGAAATACGTGATTATTTGAATAGTTCCAATCATGTCTTTATCTCACAATTCATGCCTAAAACAACATGGAATGCAGGAAATGCAATGAGAAGAAATAGCGTCATTATTGGGTTATCACGAGCTATGATTTTGGTCGAATCAGGCAAAACAGGTGGAACCTTTGCCGCCGGCGAAGAAGCTTTACGCGTCGGTTGCCCATTGTTTGTTATTGACTTTGCCCAACCAGAGGTTTCCGCAGAGGCAAATCCATACTTTATTGCTGCAGGAGGAAAGCCAATAAGAGGCAAGAATGGAATTCCTAATATCACTAAGGTGTTAGATGCTGTTAAGAATGATCCACGTTCAGAAACGCAGCCATTGCCAGTAAATGGTGCTCAACAATTGAAGTTTGATATATAAGCATAAAAAATGCGGAGGTTTAAACAACCTCCGCATTTCAACTATTTCTCAATTATTTCTGATAATAATTTCAGCAGCTCGGACAACGGCTCCCAAAGGTCGGCATATGTTCCTCTGGAACGGCGTCATTGAGGAAAAGGGGCTGATAGAGCGTCGGGCAGATAGGCGAAAAGCCCGCCTCATACACCGTGCGGCAATACTGCGCCGCCGGCTTCGTGTTTTCGTGGTCGCTGCCGCACCATGCGGCGGTAATATATGCGAGGGGTCGTTTCATTTTAAAAACCTCCGATTTATAATGTAGTAGGTCAGCCCAAACCCCACGCCCTTTCCCATTCTTGGGAAAGGGGGCGGCTCTGGAGGATATACCCCCGCCGCTTGCCGGAGAAAAGCATAGCCGGGACAGGCGGTCAAGGGCTGGCCGCCGAAAACGGCAGTGCGATGCACCCTTGACAGCCTGCTCCCGGCCATGCTGGAATACGGGCGGCGACGGGGGATATAACCACAAGAGCCATCCGGGGAAACGAAAGACCTCGGGACAAAAAGTCCCAAAGTCACTTTTCCAGATCCGTTTTCTTTTCGGGCTTGCCCAGCTCGGGCGGCTGCTTGGCCTTCCAGTCATCCAGCAGAGAAATGATCTTGTCTTTCATTTCCCTCGGGGACTTGTCCTTGCCAAAATACTTTTCCAGTTCCGCACTATTGATAATCACCTTGTCTACCTCCTTTTTCTCCTGTGACAGAATACCGTCGATCACATCACCGTTGAGCTTGCCGTCCTTGTCCAGCTCCCGCATTTTCTGTGCCTGCGACAGCGAGGGCGAGGACTGCTGCCCCTCGATGGACACGGCGATATACCTCTGATTTTTGGGACGAATGAATGAGATCTCCACCGCTGGGGTGAACGCCAGCTTTTTCTCGTCCACCATTTTCTGCAAATCCGGCACAAGCTCGGTCAGGCGGATATACCGCTGCACCTGTTTGTAGTTCATACCGTTGCGATCTCCCACGACCTGCGTAGAGCGTTTTCCGGCGTCCTTGTCCTCCTCTCCGGGACGGGAGCCTTGGTGCTTGATGGCCTCCACCTGCATTTTGAGCGACTGCGCCTTTTCCGTGGGCAAAATGCGCTCACGGTGGCGGAGGTTGTCATCCGTCATGGCGAGGATGGCTTCATCGTCCGTCATGTTGCGGACGATACACGGCATATTCGCAAATCCGGCAAGCTCGCTTGCCCGCTGGCGGCGGTGGCCTGCGATGATCTCATAGCCGCCATCCTCACGGGGACGCACCAGTGCGGGCTGATTGACGCCCGCTGCCTTGACCGACTCCACAAGCCCCTGCATCTCCGCATCGTCCCGGACACCAAACGGGTGATTTTTGAACGGGTGCAGGTCAGACAGGTTGAGATAGACGATCTCCTCTTTTTCGGCACGGGTAGCGTCACGGGGCGCAGACGGCTCCGGCGTGACCTCCGTGCCAGCGGGAGCGCCGCCTTTATCCACGGCAGGCTTCTCCGGGACGGGCTTGCTTTGGGACTTTTTGTCCCGAGGTTTAGGCGGCTTAGCCTTATCGGGAGCGGCCTTGCCCTCCTTGGGCGGACGGCCTCTGCCGGGTTTGGCGGCCTTGTCCTTTTCCGTGGGCAGTTTCTGCTTAACCGCCTTTTTCTCCTCCTTGGCCGCCTCGTCACGGGCAGCGGCAAAATCCACTACCTTGCCGGAATGTACCGGGGCGGGGTCATCCTTGCCGGGAGCGGGCGGCTGTTCATGCTCCTTTTCAGCCTTGGGGAGTTCGGGAGCGGCAGGCTCCTCCACCTCGGCGTGGGTAACAGCGTCAGCGGGATCAGGCACGGCCTCGCCCATTTCAAAGAGCGCCGCCTGCCCCTCACGCTCCAGCATGACCGCCTCTGCGTCGGTCAGCACGGGCTGGGGAGCAGGCTGTTCCGGCACAGCGGCATTTTCTACCGTGGGAGCGGGAGCCTCGGCGGGCGGGGCTGCCTCGGGAATGTTTTTCTTGTCATCTGCCATTTGCAAACCTCCTTTTCGTGGCATGAAAAAAGCCAGTCCGCAGACTGACCGGGTGGAAGTGACCTCCCTTCATGGTTTTATATATGAAAACGCCGCCCGTTGTCCTGTTGGGGCGGCGTTGTTCATAGTAGTAATTATGTTCTTCTTGTGGATCTTATACCTTACTCACAAAAATCTGGTTGTTAAGGCTCACAAAATGTGCTAAAATACAAAAAATGGTGGCGCTATAAAAAACTTCAGGAGGTGTCAGTATGGATATAAATAATATGGAATTGCTAAACGATTCTGGTCTCAGTAGTTTGTCTGGCTTTTCATATCAAATTAAAGTCTTTATATTGCGACTGACACAATTACAGCAAGGACAACGGGTTGAATTTGAAACGCTAGATGACGTAGCAGTCAGATCTTTATCTAGCAAAGACTCAATATCGGATTCTTGTTTTAAGTGGAAGGTTGATGAGACTTCATCTATTGAGGTTTTTCAAGTAAAGCAGACTAATGTTTCTGAATCTGTTAGACGGCAAGTCCTATATAATTGGTTGTTAGCATATAATCAGAAACCAGACATCTCCAAATTCACACTATATGTTGCTCAGGGGTATTCAATAAATGAAAAGGCGTTTACTAACGATTCAGAAAAAGAGTATCAAACGATAATTGAATCGGACAAGGCAGTAACAGCTCTTGTCAGTCGCGTAAAACAGATATATAAAGACGACTTGACAAAATTCAAACGAGACTATCAGACAATTTGTAGTAAGTCAACAATTGAGCGTTTAGGTGATATAGATGAACTTATCGCGGAGCAACTCATAACTCCTTTTCATGCTACTGCAGCAGATATAGGTAAAACTTATTTTGAAAAACGAATTGCTGAACTTTTTACACGAATTTGTGCAAGAATCATGGACTGTGCTGGTCAGCGTAGTCCTTATGTATGTGGTCATGCTGAATATATGCAACTGTGTGAAGAGATTTGTAAAGATATCTCGCCCACGCAGTATACTCCAGACTATGAAGCATTTAGACAGGTATTTTCTCAAGATGACTTAACCAGCGAAATAACAAATTCTAGAGAATATCGGCAGCTAAGATATTGCAAACTTTCAAACTCAGAGATTTTAGATCATTTGAGTTGGGAGCAATACTATCAAAGCATTAGACAGCACTATCTTGCTGATGCAAAAAAAGACGCAATTTCTAAAACAGAAAGTATTGCACATCAAAATCATAAAGATGTAGTTTATGAACTTCAAGACGAGAACAAGGATACCCCTCGCCTTAGATTGATTAAGACTAAACGATGCGAGATATCGACATTACATGATGAATTCTCTAGATGGGGCACATACATTTTTTTGACACAAAACGATTTACCAAATAAAATTTCTTGGAAGGACGAAGATGAGGACGCAAATGAGCAATGAAACTGATAAGCTGTTGGATTTGCAAATTGAAGTAATTCAAATCAGCATCTATTGTGATATAGTTAAAAATTTGCTATTGAAGCATCGAAGCATAAGTGTTATAAAAATAATTTCTTTTAGTTTTACTGAAAAAATCGTTGATAAATCTTGAAAGCCCTTGAAAAACAAGGGTTTCCGCAGGATAACAGGCGAAAAATACTACTAATTTACTACAAACGGGCAAAGAACCTGATATGCAGCCTGAAATCCGGCGGGAAAACCAACGCTGATAAACATTTTACCATACAAGTGAATAAGAAGCAATGTGTTACGAAACACAGGCGGCGTTTACTAATTCCCAAGCGGGAAGATAGGAACGCCGTTTTTTTATGTTCTGAAACAGCCCCCGGCGTGGGCATTTAGAGGCTTGACACGCCTTGAAAATTAAGGTGTTGCAAACAGGAAAACCACTTACCCCGATAGTTTACCCTTAATCCCTCAAAATCGGCTTTCTAATTGTCCACGATACCACCGCAAAGGAGTGAATGAAAATGGCAGTTTTTAGAGTTGAGCGCAATACGGGATATACCGTAATGAGCAATCACCATTTACGCAACAAGGAATTGTCCTTAAAGGCAAAAGGGCTTTTGTCGCAAATGTTGTCCTTGCCCGAAGATTGGGATTATACCCTTTCGGGGCTGGCGCATATCAACCGCGAGAAGATAGACGCTATTCGCGAAGCAGTCAGGGAACTTGAAAAAGCCGGATATATCAAACGCAGCAGAGAGCGCGACAGCAAAGGGCGGCTGCGCGGCGCAGAGTATGTAATATACGAGCAGCCACAGCCAGCCGAGGAAGAAGCTGCCCCCGATACCCCGCCGCCTATATTGGATTTACCTACATTGGAAAATCCAACATTGGATAATCCTACGTTGGAAAAACCTACGTTGGAAAATCCAACGCAATTAAATAAAGATAGATCAAAGAAAGAAAAAATAAATACGGATGTATCAAATACCGATTCCATTCCTATCCATTCCCAAAATCCCCTGCCTTATGACGGGGGCGAGCCTTTTCGGGAACGGGAACGGAAAGGAAGCGAAGTGAAAACGCAGAGCGCAGTAGAGATTTATCGGGAAATCATCAAGGACAATATCGAGTATGACATACTTTTACAGGATAACCGGGTAGACCGGGATCGTCTGAATGAAATTGTTGAAATCATGCTGGAAACCGTATGCAGCGCAAGAAAGAGCATACGGATTGCCGGGGACCTGTCTCTTATACACAT
>ENA-UAYF01000973-UAYF01000973.1-human-gut-metagenome-genome-assembly--contig:-NODE-973-length-13255-cov-4.967197_pt1 | contig 13255 bp, 11 predicted proteins | sample MGYA00244017_ERZ654600 | MGnify/ENA primary metagenome ERZ654600 (study PRJEB26926, sample SAMN06164490) | human gut metagenome | biome: ENVO:00009003; feature: ENVO:2100002; material: ENVO:00002003... | reverse complement strand
CCAGAAGGGAAAAGGCGCAAGCAGATGGCGCAGGTGAATCTGGAAATAGTATTATCCACAGCTTTTCCCCGTCTTCCACCGAAAGGAGGGATTTCTGTGCAGAAAATCCGCTTTCTCCCCCTGCTGTGCGTTGTGCTGATGCTCTTCACCGCCCCGACCCTGCTCGCCCAGCAGGAGCCGGATACGCCCTATCCGGCGGAAACCATGCTCTCTGTCCGCATGATGCCGCCCGGCGAACGTAGCCTGCGCAATTTCCTGTATCCAAAGCTCATGGCGCAGGAAGGCAGCATTCAACTTCCCGCCGGAACGTCCTACAATCTGCTGGTACAGACCTTGGATAACATGCGCAACGACTATCCGGAGCTGTTTCACATCGAATCCTACCGTGTCCATTATCAGCGCAATCAGCCGGATGTCGCCCAAAGCATTTCACCGCGCTACCTTTGTTCCGCCGAAGAAGCATCAGCCTTGCGCAAACAGCTGCTGGAAACAGCTCAGTCATGGGTGGACGAAAATCCCGACCCGCTGGCCCTGTACGAGCGGCTTGTACAGAATACAACCTATTCTCCCGACAGCATGTGGCAGCACGCGGCCGTGGGCGCTTTGCTGTATGGCGAAGCCACCTGCGCAGGATATGCGCAGGCGATTTCACTGCTCTATCGGCTTGCAGGCATTCCATGCGCAACCATCATCGGCGAAGCGTCAGACACAAGCGGCGAAACCGGTTTACACGCATGGAATGTGACCAATTTCGGCTTTCTTGACGCAACATGGGGGGCCGCTTTCGATGGGCATGTGTTCCACAGCAACTACGCCATGGGTGAAGCGGATATGTCCATCGACCACACGCCCAATCGCGGGTATACTTTCCCCGACCTGAGCGGCGTCCCGAACTACTATCAGGCGCACGGGCTGTACGTCTCCACCGAGCAGGAACTGCTGACCCAGCTGATGCGTCTTGTGGACGGTGAAACCGTGGAGATTCAGCTTTCGCCCGACCTGTACGCACGGTACGCAGCGGCTATGAAGGACAAGCAGTCCGATATTGTCACCTTTTGCGCCGAAGCAGCCGGGGTGGAAATTCCCTTCTACGACCCATGCCGCATCCTGTCCGACAAGGCCCATCGCGTTCTGCTGCTGATTCCCCACCCTGAATTAGCGGAGCAGTAACAGCAGTTTGCACGAGCGTAAAGGCAGATTATTGCCCCTGAGCACTTGCATGTTCGGGGGCTTTCATGTTATAATGAAAGAGTAGTGTGTCTATTCGGGAATAGGTGCGCTCATATGATTATGATTTTCCAAATATTATCAGAAATTGTTTCTATATTGAAAGGAGAACTTTATGTTCGATTGGGTCAAAAAACTGCTGGGCAGCAGCAATGACGCGGAGGTCAAAAAGCTGCAAAAGACGGTCAACGCCGTGGAAGCCCTCGAAGATGAATACAAAGCGCTGACGGACGAGCAGCTGCGTGCCAAGACGGATGAATTCCGCGCGCGCTTGCAAAATGGCGAAACCGAAGATGACATTCTGCCCGAGGCGTTCGCCGCCATCCGCGAAGCCGACGCCCGTGTGCTGGGGATGCGCCCGTACCGCGTACAGGTAATGGGCGGTCTGGTGCTGCATCAGGGGCGCATCGCCGAGATGAAGACCGGCGAAGGCAAAACGCTGGTGTCCACCCTGCCCGCGTACCTGAACGCGCTGTCCGGCAAGGGCGTGCACGTCGTGACCGTCAACGACTATCTGGCGCGCCGCGACAGCGAGTGGATGGGCAAAGTCCACCGCTTCATGGGGCTGAGCGTCGGCCTGATCGTCCACGATCTGGACAGCGCCGAGCGCCGCGCCGCTTACGCCTGCGACATCACCTACGGCACGAACAACGAGCTGGGCTTCGACTACCTGCGCGACAACATGGTCATCCGCCAAAGCGAGCTGGTGCAGCGCGGCCACAACTTCGCCATCGTTGACGAAGTGGACTCCATCCTGATTGACGAAGCGCGTACCCCGCTGATTATCTCCGGCGCGGGCGACAAATCTACCGACCTCTACGCGAAGGTGGATGCGGTCGTCCGCACGCTCAAGCGTGACGTTCACTTCGAGATTGAAGAGAAGAAAAAGGCCATCAGCCTGACCGACGAGGGCGCCCAGCGCGTCGAAGCTGCGTTCGGCATCACCAACATCAACGACGCGGAAAATGCCGAACTGAACCACCACGTCAGCTGCGCCCTGCGCGCCAACTTCCTGATGAAGCGCGACGTGGACTACGTCGTCAAGGACGATCAGGTCATCATCGTTGACGAATTCACGGGCCGCCTGATGATTGGCCGCCGCTACTCCGAGGGTCTGCATCAGGCGATTGAAGCCAAGGAGCATGTGACCATCGAGCGCGAAAGCCGCACGCTGGCGACCATCACCTTCCAGAACTATTTCCGCATGTACCACAAGCTCTCCGGCATGACGGGTACGGCGAAGACGGAAGAGGACGAGTTCCAGAACATCTACTCGCTGGACGTCGTGCAGATTCCCACCAACAAGCCCAACATCCGCAAGGACTTGGACGACATGGTCTACAAGACGAAGAAGGCGAAGTTCAACGCTGTTGTGGACGCAATTGCGCAGGTGCACGCCAACGGTCAGCCCGTGCTGGTCGGCACGGTCACGGTTGAAACGAGCGAAATGCTCTCCGCCATGCTCCAGCGCCGTGGCATCCAGCATGAGGTGCTGAACGCCAAGAACCACGCCAAGGAAGCTGAAATCGTCGCACAGGCAGGCCACTGGGGCGCCGTCACCATTGCCACCAACATGGCTGGCCGCGGCACGGACATTCTGCTGGGCGGCAACCCGGAGTTCCTCGCCCGCCGCGCCATGCGTCAGGACGGCTATGACGAGGAAATCATCGAAGCCGCGACCGGTCACGCCGAGGATGTGTCCGACGAAATTCTCGCCGCGCGCGAAAAGTACCAGTCCCTCTACAAGGACTTCAAGCGCACCACCGACGAAGCGCATGACCGCGTGCTGCAAACCGGCGGCCTGCATATCATCGGCACGGAGCGCCACGAATCCCGCCGCATTGACAATCAGCTGCGCGGCCGTGCAGGCCGTCAGGGCGACCCCGGTTCGACCCAGTTCTTTATTTCGCTGGAGGACGACCTGATGCGTCTCTTCGGCGGCGACCGCATCATGCCGATGGTCGAGCGTCTGGGGCTCAAGGACGACGAGCCGCTTCAGGCCGGGATGCTCACCAAGCAGATTGAAGCCGCGCAGAAGCGCATCGAGGGACGCAACTTCGAGATCCGCAAGCACGTTCTGGAATACGACAACGTGATGAACCGCCAGCGCGAGATTATCTACGGTCAGCGCCGCCGCGTGCTGATGGGCGAAAACGTCCGCGAGAACATCATCGGCATGGCGTACAAGCTGATTGACGCCGCACTCTCCCGCCACTGCGCGTCTGACGACGGCACGGATTGGGATATTCCGCAGCTGACGAATTATCTGGAAAACCTGTGCATCCACCACGGCAAGATTGCCGAATTGGAAGATGTTATCCGCTCCGGCGACCGCGACGCGCTGGTGCAGGCGCTCAAGGACGACGCGAAGGCGTTCTACGAGGAGCGCGAGACCATGCTGGCGGAAATCGGGCTGGACATGCGCGAGGTGGAGCGCGTTGTGCTGCTGCGCGCGGTGGATGTGCGCTGGATGGATCACATCGACGCGATGGATCGCCTGCGCGACGGCATCGGCTTCCGCGCGTACAGCGGCAAGAACCCCGTCACCGAGTACCAGATTGAAGCGGGCTACATGTTCGACGAGCTGAATCACCTGATTCGCGAGGACACGGTGCGCCGCATGTACCAGCTGCGCATCGAGCGCACGCCGGAGCGTGTGCAGGCAGCGGTTCGCCCCGTCGAGGGCAAGCCGATTGTGCCCGGCAACGGTCAGCCGCGCCAGCCCAAGCGGGTGAAGCCGTCGGAGCGCGTTGGCCGCAACGATCCCTGCCCTTGCGGTTCGGGCTTGAAGTACAAGAACTGCTGCGGGAAGGACAAAGAAACAAGGGAGTAACTCCCTTGACCCATTTTCGCGATTGAGTAGGTGGCAATTCCAATGTAATTTTCGCGTGTTAAGCAGGGATTTCGCGTCTGCGGACGCGAGGAGGGGGCTTTCCGATCGCCCCCTCCACCCCTTCGGTGCCCTCTTGCATAGTAGGTTGTAATTGTTGCTTTTTAGTTAGTGTACCTTTCGTGCCCAACTAACATAAACCAACCAGTAACATCCTGAGGGCGAATGCGAAGGGGTCAAGGGGGCGACCGCAGACTTCGTCTGTTTTCATGCCCCCTTGTCGCTCCCGCAGGAGCGAAACCCCCGCAACATAAAAAATCAAGCATCAATCCACCCCAAAAGCAAAATCATCAACCAGAAAAAAGCCTTTCCTGACGATTGAAGGAGATTAAACATGGCGCTCATAGATATTCCCCAGTATCGCAGCGAACTGGCAGAGATTCGTAAATCCCTGCTTGCCGCGGGCGATGCCCTCCACATTGACCATATCCGCGAACAGCTGGATGAGCTGACCGAGGAAATGAATCAGCCCGAATTCTGGAATGACCCGGATCACTCTGCGAAGGTCAACCAGAAGGTTTCCAACCTCAAAGGCAAACTCGAGCACTACGAAAAACTGCTTTCTTCCGCCGATGATATTGAGGTCATGCTCGAAATGGCGGAAGAAGAGAAGGACGAAGACACCGTCACCGAAGCGGTGGATGAGCTGGCGACGCTCAAAGAGCATACCGACGCGCTGGAGCTGGAAACCCTCATGCGCGGCGACTATGACGACAATGACGCGGTGCTGTCCCTCCACGCGGGCGCGGGCGGAACGGAAGCGCAGGACTGGACGTCCATGCTCTACCGCATGTACACCCGCTACTGTGAAAAGATGGGATTCACCGTCAAGGTGCTGGATTTACTGGACGGCGACGAAGCCGGCATCAAGTCCGTCACCTTCGAGGTCAGCGGCGACCACGCCTATGGCTATCTCCGCGGCGAAAAGGGCGTGCACCGCCTCGTCCGCATCTCCCCATTCGACGCAAACGCCCGCCGCCACACATCCTTCGCGTCGCTGGACGTCGCCCCCATGCTGGAGGACGATGATTCCGACATCGAAATCAACATGAAGGATGTCCGCGTGGACACCTACCACTCCAGCGGCGCAGGCGGACAGAACGTCAACAAAACCTCTTCCGCCGTCCGCATGACGCACTACCCGACCGGTATCGTCGTCTCCTGCCAGACCGAGCGCGATCAGGTGCAGAACCGCGCGACGTGTATCAAAATGCTGAAGGCGAAGCTGCTGGAACTGCGTGAACGCGCCAAGGAAGAGGAAATGGCGAACATCAAGGGCGAAATGAAGAAGATTGAATGGGGCAGCCAGATTCGCTCCTACGTCTTCCAGCCCTACACGATGGTGAAGGATCACCGCACGAACTACGAATCCGGCAACATTGACGACGTGATGGACGGCAACCTTGAGGGCTTCATCACCGCCTATTTGAAGATGCAGTAATGCCGAAACCCTCTCAGTGTCTGCTGGGAGGGTTCTCGCCGTTATATTGCTTTCCCCGGAAAGGAGATTTTCCGGTGCGCTATCAACTCGTTTCCGTCCTGTCGGCGCTTCTGCTTTGCCTGACCATGCTGGCAGCCATCGTTTACGGGGTCGGTACGCAGCCTGCCCTGATGCAAACGCTCATGCTGCGCACCGCTCCGCCTGAAGCAACCGGCTTTCCGGCGGAGCAATACGGTGCCGCCGCCAAGCTGATTACCGATTACCTCAAGGGCGAGGGCGACTTCCAGCTCGTATTTTCCATGAACGGCATAGCATACAACGCTTTTAACGAGCGTGAGCAAACGCATATGGCGGACGTGCGGACGCTGTTCAGCCTGTGCCGTCGTTTTTCGCTGGGCAGCATCCTCCTGATGCTGGTCGGTTGGCTCTATTCCCGGAAACAGCGGTTCTTCTGGCGAATCGTCCGGCGAACCGCCTGCTGTATGCTGGCGTTTGTCGCCCTCCTTGCGCTGCTGGCGGCGATGGATTTTGACCGGCTGTTCATCCTCTTCCATCAAATCGCCTTCACAAACAACCTGTGGCTGCTCAATCCGCAAACGGATTTGCTCATCCGTTTAATGCCGACGCAATTGTTCATTGACTATGCGCAAATCATCGGCATTGTCTGGGCGGCACTGATGGGGATTCTGCTCATCATTGCCACCGTGAAGCTACGAAATCAACAATAAGGGGCGTATTCCCATGACCTACACTGAATCTGCCCGCGCGCAGCTTGATGCCTTGCAGGTGAAAGACCACGTTCGCATTCTGGCGCTGGAAACCTCCTGCGACGAAACCGCCGCCGCCATCATCGAGGACGGGCGCACCATCGTCTCCAACATCGTTTTCAGCCAGATTGACCTTCATGCGCTCTATGGCGGCGTCGTGCCGGAAATCGCCAGCCGTGCGCACGTCGAAGCCTGTGACCGCGTGATTGACGAGGCACTCCGGGCGGCGAATATGCGCTTGCAGGATGTCGATGCCCTCGCCGTCACCTACGGGCCGGGGCTTGTCGGCGCGCTGCTCACCGGGGTCAGCTGCATGAAGGGCTTGAGCTACGCCGCAAACAAACCGCTCATCCCCGTCAACCACATCGAAGGGCATGTGTCCGCGAACTACATTTCCAATCCGGATTTGAAGCCGCCATTCCTGTGCCTTGTCGTATCGGGCGGACACAGCCACATCGTCCGCGTGAACGACTACGGCGATTACACCTTGCTCGGTCAGACGATGGACGACGCGGCGGGCGAAGCGTTCGACAAAGCGGCGCGCGTGCTGACGCTCCCCTACCCCGGCGGCCCACGCATCGACGCACTGGCGGAGGAGGGCGACCCGCATTTCCTGTCGCTCCCGCATCCGCACACCCCCGGCAAGTACGACTATTCCTTCTCCGGCATGAAAACGGCGTTCCTGAACGCGGCGAACAAGATGGAGATGAAGGGCGAACCGCTCCCGAAGGCGGATATGGCGGCGTCGTTCCGCTACGCCGTCGTATCGGCGCTGGTGGAAAAGGCGATGCTGGCGGCGAAGGACACCCACGCCCCCGCGCTTGCAATGGCGGGCGGCGTTTCCGCGAATCGTCTGCTGCGCCGGATGATGCAGGAGGCCGCCGACAAGGCGCATCTGCCGCTGTACATGCCGCGGCTCGACCTGTGCACCGACAACGCGGCGATGATTGGCTCTGCGGCATACTATCGGATGAAAAAGGGCGAGCTTGCGCCCCTGACGCTCAACGCCACACCGTCGCTTCGGTTGGTGTAATCCCATTGTAAATAGGAAGCATTTTTTCACGGAACACCCCATTCATTTTTTCATTCATCATTCATTCTACACGAGGAGGATTCCGCATGAAGAACAAAAACGTCTGGCAGGCGGTCAAATTCACGCTGTTCAGCGCATCCGCCGGGCTCATCCAGCTCATCAGCTTCGCCCTGCTGCATGATGTGTTCAAGATTCCCGATTACAACGCATGCTACCTTCCCTCGCTGATTCTCTCCGTCCTATGGAACTTCACGTTCAACCGCCGCTACACCTTCCGTTCGGACGGCAACGTCAAGCGCGCAATGCTGCTGGTCGCGCTGTACTACGTCGTGTTCATCACGCTTTCCAGATGGTGGAGCACGGAACTGGTTGCAGTCGGCGTACACGACTGGCTGATTGAGATTCTGAACATGCTCGTCAACTTCGTAACCGAGTTCTTGTTCCAGAAGTTTGTGGTCTATCGCGGGACGATTGACACGAACGAGCTGGCGAAGAAGGAGCAAGCGTAATGCCGTTTGACTACAAGAAGGAGTACCGTGCGTTCTACCAGCCGCCGAAAGTGCCGGAAATCATCGACGTGCCGGAAATGCAGTTCGTGTGCGTGTCCGGTACGGGCGACCCGAACGAGGAGGGCGGCGCGTATCAGCAGGCGCTCGGCGTGCTGTACGCGGTCAGCTACACGTTGAAGATGAGTCCGCGCGCTGGACACCTGATGAACGGCTTTTTCGATTACGTCGTGCCGCCGCTGGAAGGCTTCTGGCAGCAGGACGGCGTTTCGGGTGTGGATTACGGGCGCAAGGCGGATTTCCGCTGGCTGTCCGTGATTCGCGTGCCGGATTTCGTGACGGCGGAGGATTTCCGCTGGGCGGTGGAAACAGCGTCGGCGAAGAAGAAGCTGGACTGCTCCCGCGCTGAACTGCGCACGATTCACGAAGGGCTTTGCTTGCAGATGATGCACATCGGCGCATACGACGACGAACCCGCGTCAGTGGCGCAGATGGATGCGTTTCTGCGCGAGAATGGGTATGAAAATGACTTCACGGCGGAGCGGCTGCATCACGAGATTTATCTTTCCGACCCGCGGAAAACGGCGGCGGAGAAGCGGAAGACTGTGATTCGGCATCCGGTGAGGAAGGTATAAGCAACCTTGGGTGCTGCTCATTGGCTGATGAGCAGTGCCTTTTTCTTTGCTGCTTGTTTTTTTCTTGCAGCAGGGGGAAATCGCGCCTACGGGCGCGTTAAGAGACTGCGGCAAGTGCAGCGCTGCTTTTGGCGTTTTTTGCGAATTTTCCCCTTGTTAGACCTTGACGAATGTGGTATAATAGCGTGTGGCGGGAATGAGCCGCAAGACCCTGAGGAATAGGAGAAAAACAGCTATGGTTAAGGTCAACATTATTTCGGGTTTTCTGGGCGCGGGCAAAACGACGCTCATCAAGAAGCTGCTGACAGGCAGCGTTGCGAAGGAAAAAATCATCCTGCTGGAAAATGAATATGGCGAAGTCGGCGTGGATGGCAGCTTTATGAAGGATTCGGGCATCATCGTTGATGAGCTGAATTCCGGCTGCATCTGCTGCACGCTGGTGGGCGACTTCCAGAAAGCGGTTGATGACCTGATTGCGAAGTATCATCCTGACCGCCTGCTGATTGAGCCATCCGGCGTGGGCAAGCTGAGCGAAATCCTCGCTGCCGTCGAGCGCGCGAAGGAACGCCACAGCGACCTCGTTGTGACCGGCTGCGCGACCGTTGTGGACGCGGGCAAGTGCCGCATGTATATGAAGAACTTCGGCGAGTTCTTCCTCGACCAGATTAAGACGAGCGCGACGGTGATTTTCAGCCGCACGCAGCTGCTGTCCGCAGAGCGCATCGAGAAGAGCCGCGCGCTGGTGGAAGAACAGCATCCGGGCGTCCGCATCGTGACGACGCCGTGGGATGACCTGTCCGCTGATACGCTGCTGGAAGTCATTGAATCCGGCAAGCCGATGGAAATCCACCTCGATGATGACGATGATGACGACGACGAGGATGAACACGAGCATCATCACCATCACGAGGACGGCGAGGAATGCTGCTGCCATCATCATCATGACGACGACCATGACGAGCATGATCATCATCACCATCATGATCACGACGACCATGACGAGGATGAGCACGAACATCATCATCACGACCACGAGGACGGCGAAACCTGCTCCTGCGGACATCACCACCATCATCACCACGGGCATGACGCGGACGAAGTGTTCGTGTCTGTCGGCGTAGAGACTGCGAACCGTTACGAGCAGGACGAGGTCAAGGCGATGCTGGACAAGCTGTCCGACGAAGAAGAGTACGGCACGGTGCTGCGCGCCAAGGGCGTGCTGCAGAATGCGGCGGGCGAGTGGTTCCAGTTTGACTATGTGCCGGGCGAGAGCCAGTTCCGTCCGGGTACGCCGGATTACACCGGCCGCCTGTGCGTCATCGGTGCGCACATCGACGAAAAAGCACTGCGGGAGCTGTTCAAGGCATGAGCGAACAGGAATTTACACCAGTCTACCTGATTACCGGCTTCCTCGAAAGCGGCAAAACCCAGCTCATCAACTCCATGCTGACGGACGACAACTTCTCGCGCGGGCAGAAGACGCTGGTCATCTGCTGCGAAGAGGGCGTTGAGGAATACGAAACGGCGAAGAACACGACCGTTGTCGTCCTCGACGAAGCGGACGAGATGAACACGAAGAAAATGGAAGCGCTGGACAAGGAGTATCAGCCGGAGCGCGTCATCATCGAATACAACAGCATCTGGACGATTGAGCGGCTGGGCAGCTGTATGCTGCCGCGCAAGTGGGAAGTCGTGCAGATTATCACGACGGTGGACGCGAACACCTTCGACAACTACTTCACCAACATGCGCCAGATGCTGACCGACCCGATGAAGGTCGCTGACCTGATTCTGGTCAACCGCTGCCAGCCCGGCGCAAACAAGAGCCCGTGGCGTCGCCAGCTCAAAGCGGTCAACCCGAAGACGAACATCATCTTCGAGAACACCGACGGCACGAGCGAAGACGGCGTGGCGGACGAAGACCTTCCCTACGACATGAAGTCCGCTGTCATCGAAATCAAGGACGAGGACATTCCGACCTTCTATCTGGATTCGCTTGATCATGCCGACCGCTACGACCGCAAGACCGTGCGCTTGGTGGGGCAGGCGTTCGCTGACCGCTCGCTGCCTAAGGGCTACTACATGTTCGGGCGGATGGCGATGACGTGCTGCGCGAACGACATTCAGCCCATCGGCTGGATTACGCAGGGCATCCAGAAGCCCAGCACGAAGACATATTTCCGCCTGACCGCGCAGTGCAAGGCGGTAGATGCGCAGGGCGAAAAGATGCTGATGCTGCAGGAAGCCCGCGCGGAGATTGTTCCCCCGCCGGAAGAAGAATATCTGAATTTCAACGCGTAAGATGGTGGTTCTCCCCCCGATTGCTGCAAGGCAGTCGGGGGTTTTGTTTTGCAATGGGGCTGACACCGATGTATGTGCCGAACTGATATTTTCGCAAAGTTTTCACATGTACTTTTTATGGTATTATATTGACAATAAGAACAGTCTGTGGTATTATATCAGTGGAACGATTGATAGAAAGTGGAGGTGATACCGTTGGCGCACGTCCCGTCACGCTATGGAACTGTAACGACCGACGAATGAAGAAGGAGACTACTATACCATGAAACGGATTGTTGCTTTTACCCTGATGCTTGTTCTTGTCCTCGCGTGCCTTGCTCCGGCAATCGCCGCTAACAACCAACTGTCGGCTGCTTCTCACGGTGGCAAAGCGCAAAGTGGTTATGTAGAGAAAATCAAAACTGGCAATCCTTCCGTCACTGTTAATTCCATCAATAACTTAAACGATGGGCTGTGTTTTTACTTCCGTGTGAGATATAAAGACGGAACTGCTGCAACCCATCATTATGACTTCGAGGAAACCGGAGTTCGTACCGTTCGCTATAAAAATGATGATATTCGTAATGACGTTGGTGCATCGTTCTTTATCCGTATACAAACATATAAAGAACAGACCAGTACACTTACAGTAAACATTTCTTGGGCTCCATAAGATGTTATCCCTCCCTCAGGCATTTATCATGCCTGAGGGAGGCTCTGCTATACTATACGGGAGGTATTGATTGTGAAACGTTTTATCTGTGTCTGTTTGTTCTTTTTGTTGATTCTTACTGCAGCATTCGCTGACGATACACCTACACTTCGTATTTGGGGAGCATATTACGACGAATCCATCCAATCATACACATCTGCTGGTCACAATATTGACTTCCGTTACAGTTCATTTGTTGATATTGCAGCTGCTATTGCATCAAAAAATCCAGACGTTGATGTTTTCATCTTTGAAACTTACTCTGGTCTTGATCAAATAAAGAAGTTAAACTACTATTTGCCCTTGCCAGAAGATTCAACATTTCAAGAACATCTTAATAATTTATATCCTGCCTTTCAGCTTCCTTTGCTGGATGATAACCATATCATTGGCTGGTATGCTGATGCACAGCCTTTAGGATGGCGAGTATTATCTCCCCATGTACTGGATGACGCAGGAGTCAGCGCGCCGCACACATTTGAGGAATTATTAGATGTCTGCAATGCACTGATTGACGACGGTATTTTAGGCAGGGACTATTTGCTAATCTCCGAATATCCGTACACGCCATCCGGCATGTTGTCATTCTTTATAGAACAGTTTATCATTGCTTCAGAGCGTGTTGATGGGCAGGTGAATTTCTTACGCCCAGAGTTTTCCCGAATGACGGCAAAAATCAAGGAAATTGTTCCGGAAAACATAAAAGAAAATCGTCTCGCCGACTATGAATTGTTTACAACGACGATGGTTTCTTTCACTCCCGCCACAGATATGGAGTTGATTCCTTCCGTCCTTGACGATGCACCTTCGAGCCTATACTATATTGCAGACATCGCCATCATCAACCCCTATTCCAACAACATTGATGGTGCTATCGACCTGATGCGCTATTTGGCAGCTTGGAAGTCCGATATTGCCTACCTCTGGGATTCGTCTCTCAGCAAGCCCATCATCCGTTCCGACTATGACGAAAAGGTTGCGCAATATCAGGATGAAATCGCCCGCTTGGAAGCAAAGGAGAACCGCACCACGCAGGATGAAGACGACCTTGACCGCGCTCGCCGGAGTTTAGCCTACATCACCGAACACCCCTATTCCGTCTCCCCGGAGGACATTGCCTACTATCAGGAGCTTGTCCAATACGCCTACATCCCCGGCGACTCCCCCGTCACCTTCGACGATGCCCTCAAGACGCTCATGCAGCGCTACCTGAACGGCGCGTTTGACGCGGAGGGGTTCGCCCGCGCGTGTCAGGAGCATGTCAACACGGTGTATCTCGAAATGGGGCTGACACCGATGTATGTGCCGAACTAATTCCACTTGTAAATTTTCCCGCGTTCGCTTGACAAATCAGCCCCCCCGCTTATACTTGTCAGTAGGCTCAAAGCCAAAGAAAGGGGAGTTGTTTTTATGACGAATCAGGAGAAATACGCCCAGCAGATGCAGGACGCGGGCGTTTGCGATGCGCGCGGGGCGGCGCTCTGCGCCACGGTGAAGGAGCTGCCGGACGGAAGCTTCGGCATGGTGCTGCTCGGTGTGAAGGGCAATGACCTGCTCATCTACGACACGAACATGAAGTCCGAGCCGCTCAAGCTGATGCGCACCATTCCGCTCAAGGGCGTGACCGACTTCAGCACCACCAGCCTGATGGGTGAAATCCTCAAAGGCTACACGTTCCGCTTTACGTCAGATGGATTTACCTATTCGTTCAAGAACCTGTCTCTTATACACATCTCCGAGCCCACGAGACACTGAGCGATCTCG
>ENA-UAYF01000972-UAYF01000972.1-human-gut-metagenome-genome-assembly--contig:-NODE-972-length-13289-cov-5.846909_pt1 | contig 13289 bp, 10 predicted proteins | sample MGYA00244017_ERZ654600 | MGnify/ENA primary metagenome ERZ654600 (study PRJEB26926, sample SAMN06164490) | human gut metagenome | biome: ENVO:00009003; feature: ENVO:2100002; material: ENVO:00002003... | reverse complement strand
TAAGTCGTCGGCAGCGTCAGATGTGTATAAGAGACAGGCGCCGTGCTGATCGATCTGGACGGTGAAAACGACGGCGACGACTGCATTTTTGAAAACCGCGCCGAGGTGGCGCACATCGGCTGATCCAGCCCGGAAAAGCGCCTTTTTTCAGCTTGACCGCGCCGGCACTTCCTGCTAAAATGAAGGTGAGTGCCGGCGCTTTTTTTCTTGGCTCTGCGCCGGGTGCGCTTTTATGCAGAATCAGGGGGAACATTTATGGAAGATGTAAAAAAAATCGTGGAAAAAATGACGCTCGACCAGAAGGCGTCTTTCGTCTCCGGCTACGACTCGTGGCGCACGGATGCGCTCAAAGAGCTCGGCGTGCCGGCCATCATGCTCAGCGACGGCCCGCACGGGCTGCGCAAGCAGCGCGATGCCGACGTGGCCATGAACGACTCGATCACGGCCGTCTGCTTCCCGACGGCGTCCGGCACGGCGGCTTCGTTTGACCGCGAACTGCTCGGCACAATCGGCGACGCGCTCGGCTACGAGTGCCGCGCCGAGGATGTGGCGGTGCTTTTGGGTCCGGCCGTCAACATCAAGCGTTCGCCGCTTTGCGGGCGCAATTTCGAGTATTTTTCCGAGGACCCGTATCTGGCCGGCGAACTGGCCGCAGCCTACATCAACGGCGTGCAGGCGCAGGGCGCCGGTACCAGCATCAAGCACTTTGCCGTCAACAGCCAGGAAAGGCGGCGCATGACGGTCTCGGCCGTGGTGGACGAACGCACCCTGCGCGAGATCTATTTTCCGGCGTTTGAAACGGCCGTCAAAAAGGCGCAGCCGTGGACGGTCATGTGCTCTTACAACAAGATCAACGGCACCTACGCGTCTGAAAACAAGTGGCTGCTTACCGATGTGCTGCGCGGCGAATGGGGCTTTAAAGGCTTTGTCATGAGCGACTGGGGCGCCGTCAACGACCGCGTGCGCGGCGTAAAAGCCGGGCTCGATCTGGAAATGCCCTCCAGCGCCCGCCTGAATACCGACAAGGTCATCGCCGCCGTGCAAAACGGCACGCTCGACGAAGCGGCGCTCGATCTGGCGTGCGAACGCATTTTGAACATTGTGAAAAAGAATCAGGATGAACATAAACCCGGCGCATTTTTTGACCGCGACGCGCACCATGCGCTGGCCGAAAAAGCGGCCGAACAGTCCATGGTGCTGCTGAAAAACAACGGCGTTTTGCCGCTGCAAAAGGGGCAGAAGGTCGCGTTCATCGGCGCGTTTGCCAAGCGCCCGCGTTTCCAGGGCGGCGGCAGCTCGCATGTGAAAAGCTACCGGGTGGACGCCGCGCTCGACTGCGTGGGCAGCTACGGCCCGGTGCAGTATGCCGAGGGCTTTTCCGACAAGCGCGACCTTTATGAGCCGGAGAAAGCGGCCGCAGCGATCGCTGCGGCTAAGGCGGCCGATGTGGCCGTGGTCTTTGCCGGCCTGCCCGAGAGCATGGAGTCGGAAAGTTTTGACCGCCGCCATATGGATCTGCCGGCCTGCCAGAACCGCCTGATCCGCGAGATCTGCGCCGTGCAGAAAAACGTGGTCGTCGTGCTGCACAACGGCTCGCCGGTCACCATGCCGTGGATCGGCGACGTGTCGGCTGTGCTCGAATCGTACCTGGCCGGCGAGGCGGTCGGCCGTGCGCAGATCGCCCTGCTTTACGGCGAGGCAAACCCGTGCGCCAAGCTGGCCGAAACGTTCCCGCTCGCGCTGTCCGACACGCCGTGCTACCGCAACTTCCCGGGCGGCACGCTGACGGTCGAACACCGCGAGGGCATCTATGTCGGCTACCGCTACTACGACTCGTGTGCCAAAAACGTGCTGTTCCCGTTCGGCCACGGCCTTTCCTATACAACGTTTGAATACACTTCCGCGCGTTTGAATAAGAGGAAGCTGGACGGCAAAACGCCGCTCACGGTCACCATCGGCGTGAAAAACACCGGCTCCCGCGCCGGCGCCGAGATCGTGCAGGTCTATGTCGGCAAGCCCGAGAGCGAAGTTTTCCGTCCTGAAAAGGAACTGAAAGGCTTTGCCAAGGTCTGCCTGGAGCCCGGCGAGGAGAAAAAGGTCGAAATCACGCTTCAGCCCCGCGCTTTTGCGTACTATAACACCGAAATACACGACTGGTACTGTGAAAGCGGCGAATATGTCCTTTCGGTCGGCGCCTCTTCGCGCGACATCCGCAAAACGCTGAAGATCACGCTGGAAAACGAACAAACGGCGCCCGTGCCGTATGACCGTGCCCGCATGACCTCGTACTACAGCGCAGAGATCAGCAACGTTTCGGACGAACAGTTTTCGCGCCTGCTCGGCTTCCCGATCCCGGAATCGGAGCCGCTGCCCGGCAGCCGCCTGACGATGGAAAACAGCTTTATCGACGCCACCAGTGTGCCCGGCCGCCTGGTCACGGGTCTTGTCCGCCTGGGCGCGAACCTGGCGGCGGATGATTCGATGGGCGACAACGACATGATCGCCACCTCCGCGCTGGAATGCCCGATCCACACGGCGGCCGCGTTTTCAAACGGCATGCTGGACGACGACGGCGCGCAGCAGGTGCTCAATATCCTGAACGGCGACCATGTGCTGCGCTCTGTGGGCCGCCTGGCGGTCAATGTGGCCGGCAAGGCCGCAAAAATCGCCGGCAAAGAACTTGAAAAGCTATATAAAAACGTGAAAACAAAATAAGGGAAAAGCCTTGCCTGCAAAAGGCAGGGCTTTTTTTGCAAAAAGCCGAAAAAAGCATACAAAAATTTAAATTAAAATAGGTTGAATTTATCCTAGATTTTGTGTATACTATTTGTAGAGGTGATCGTATGAACATCAACACAAAAAATCTTGTCTCCATGTCTGAGGCGAATCAGAATTTTTCCAAGGTCGCGCGTCTGGTCGATGAAACCGGCGCTGCCGTTATTTTGAAAAATAATGTGCCGCGTTATCTGGTGGTGGAATTTGACCGGGCTGAAAAGGAGCAGCTTGCTTCTGATGAGGATGTTTTGGCGGTATCGAAGCGTTTGATCGAAAAGAACCGTACGGCCTATGAGGTGCTGGCCAAGTGAAACGGCTGACAAAAGAGCAAGTCCTTAAAATTTATAAACAGGTTTTGTAAAAGCGTATATCCGTACTGGATATATGTCTTTGTTTACGGCCGGCCGTATGATTGATATGCTGATGCCAAAAAGAGGGCGCTGACTTTTCGGTCAGTGCCCTCTTTTTTATAAAGCCATCTATTTTTTATAATCTTCCTTATTCACCTGCCGGGCGCGGGCAATGGCCAGCGCCTTGTCCGGCACGTTTTCGGTGATCGTGGAACCGGCGGCCGTCACGGCGTCTTTGCCCACGGTGACCGGGGCGATCAGGCTGGTGCTGCAGCCGAGAAACGCGCCGTCTTCGATCACGGTGCGGTGCTTTTCCTTGCCGTCAAAGTTGGCGGTCGCGCAGCCGCAGCCGAAGTTCACGTTCTGCCCCACGTCGGCGTCGCCCACATAGGTCAGGTGCGCGCACTTGGTGCCGGCGCCCACCGTGCTGTTTTTGACCTCCACAAAGTTGCCCAGGTGCACGTTTTCCTCGATCACGCTGTGGTCGCGGATGTGGGCGAACGGGCCGGCGTCGGCGCCGTCTTTCACAGTCGAGTCGGTCAGCTTGGTGTTGTCGAGCGTCACATGGTCGCCCACGGTGGAATCTTTAACGTAGGTGTTCGGGCCGATCACGCAGCCGCTGCCGATCACCGTTTTGCCCACCAGAATGGTGTTCGGCAAAATCGTTGTGTCATTGCCGATGACCACGTCCGCACCCACCAGCACGCCGTCGGCGGACGGAATGTTTACGCCATTTATCATATGGCGGTCGAGCACGTTCCTTTTCATGATGTTGTTCAGGGTGTTCAGCTGCTTGCGGTCGTTCGCGCCCAGGGTGACTTCGGCGTTCTCTACAACGTATGCGCCCACGTTGCAGCCCTTTTCGATCAGAATGGCCAGGCTGTCGGTAATGTAGTACTCGTGCTGGGCGTTGTTGTTGGTGATGTGGTCGAGCGCGTAAAGCAGCTCGTCGCCCACGAACCAGTAGTAACCGGCGTTGCTTTCGTTGATTTTCTTTTCTTCTTCGTTTGCGTCCTTGTGCTCCACAATGCGCAGCAGCTTGCCGTTTTCGTCACGCTTCACATGGCCTATGCCGTTCGTGTCGTCCACAATGGCGGAGATCAGCGTAATGGCGTTGCCGTTTTCCTTGTGGTAGTCGTAGGCTTTGTTGATGGTCTCGGCGTCGATCATCGGGCCGTCGCCGTTTAAAATGATGATGTCGTCGTTGATATGGCGGCGGATGAAATCGCGCGCCATCATCACGGCGTGGCCGGTGCCCAGGCGTTCGCTCTGGAACGCCGTCTCCACGTCGGCGGGCAGCGCCGCCTCCACGACCTCGCGTTTGTGGCCGGTGATCACGCAGATGCTTTCGCACCCGGCGTTTTTCACGGCTTTGATCACATGCGAGATCATCGGCTCAAACAGCACCTCGCACATCACTTTCGGCAGGTCGGTCTTCATGCGTGTGCCCTTGCCGCCGGCCATTATAATTGCACATTTGCTCATTTTTACCCCTCCGTCCGGGCGGCTTGCCCGGTTTTCTGCAATGATTATGCACTATTTTTACTGAAATTTCAATACCTGTGCGCCGCTCTTTTTGCAAAATGGCGCAATTTCGATTATTTTTGGTAGATTTGGTAAAAAATATTTGTAATTTATGGAGCGTTCTGCTATAATATCTATCGAGTTAAGCTCATCTAAAACGGAGAACACAAAAATTATTTCTTGGAGGTTTTCAAAATGAGTCACAAATATGTTTATTTGTTCTCAGAGGGCAACAAGGACATGCGCGAGCTGCTTGGCGGTAAAGGCGCAAACCTTGCGGAAATGACAGGCCTCGGCCTGCCCGTGCCCCAGGGCTTCACCATTACGACCGAAGCCTGCACCCAGTATTATGAGGACGGCAGAAAGATCAACGACGACATCCAGCAGCAGATCATGGAGTACATCGTCAAGATGGAAGGCATCACCGGCAAAAAGTTCGGCGACAAAGAAAATCCGCTGCTCGTTTCCGTGCGTTCCGGCGCAAGGGCTTCCATGCCCGGCATGATGGACACCATCCTGAACCTTGGTCTGAATGAAGAGGTCGTGGACGTGCTGTCCAAAAAGTCCGGCAATCCCCGTTGGGCATGGGACTGCTACAGAAGATTCATCCAGATGTATTCCGACGTTGTTATGGGCGTTGGCAAAAAGTATTTTGAAGAGCTCATCGACAAGATGAAAGCCGAAAAAGGCGTTACGCAGGACGTGGAACTGACTGCCGACGACCTTAAAGAGCTTGCCGAGCAGTTCAAGGCCGAGTACAAAAAAGAGATCGGCTCTGACTTCCCGACCGACCCGAAAGCACAGCTGATGGGCGCCATCGAGGCCGTGTTCCGTTCCTGGGACAACCCGCGTGCAAACGTTTACCGCCGCGACAACGACATCCCGTATTCCTGGGGTACCGCTGTTAACGTGCAGATGATGGCGTTCGGCAACATGGGCGACACCTCGGGCACCGGCGTTGCGTTCACCCGTAACCCCGCCACCGGCGAAAAGAAGCTGATGGGCGAATTCCTGATGAACGCGCAGGGCGAAGACGTTGTGGCCGGCGTGCGCACCCCGTCTCCGATCGCACAGCTGCAGGAAGTTATGCCGGAAGTTTACGACCAGTTCGTAGAGATCTGCAACACCCTGGAAGACCATTACCGCGACATGCAGGACATGGAGTTCACCATTGAAGACAGAAAGCTCTACATGCTGCAGACCAGAAACGGCAAGAGAACGGCGAAAGCCGCCCTCAAGATCGCCTGCGACCTTGTGGACGAAGGCATGATCAGCGAGGAACAGGCCGTTGCCATGATCGACCCCAGAAACCTCGACACACTGCTGCACCCGCAGTTCGATGCGGATGCGCTTAAGAAAGCCACTGTACTCGGCAAGGGCCTGCCGGCTTCTCCCGGCGCTGCCTGCGGCCGTGTCGTGTTCTCCGCTGAGGATGCAAAAGAGTGGGCTGCAAACGGTGAAAAAGTGCTGCTTGTCCGTCTGGAGACTTCTCCGGAAGACATCGAAGGCATGAAGGCTGCACAGGGCATCCTGACCGTTCGCGGCGGTATGACCTCGCACGCGGCTGTTGTTGCCCGCGGCATGGGCAGCTGCTGCGTATCCGGCTGCCAGGAGATCAAGATGGACGAAGAAAACAAGCAGTTTGAGCTTGCCGGCAAAGTCTTCCACGAGGGCGACTACCTTTCCATCGACGGTTCCACCGGTAACATCTATGAGGGCAGCATCGCGACCGTCCCGGCCGAGATCGCCGGCGAATTCGGCCGCATCATGGAATGGGCCGACAAGTTCAGAACCATGAAGGTCCGCACCAATGCCGACACGCCGGACGACGCGAAGAGAGCCAAAGAGCTTGGCGCAGAGGGCATCGGCCTTTGCCGTACCGAGCACATGTTCTTCGAGGCTGACCGTATCGCCGCGTTCCGTGAAATGATCTGCGCCGACACGGTGGAAGAAAGAGAAAAGGCACTCGACAAGATCATGCCGTACCAGCAGGGCGACTTTGAAAAGCTCTACGAAGCGCTGGAGGGCAACCCGGTAACGATCCGCTTCCTGGATCCGCCGCTGCACGAATTCGTGCCGACCGAAGAGGACGACATCGAAGCTCTCGCCAAAGCACAGGGCAAGTCCGTGCAGGACATCAAGAACATCATCGCTTCCCTGCACGAATTCAACCCGATGATGGGTCACCGCGGCTGCCGCCTGACGGTCACCTATCCGGAAATCGCAAAAATGCAGACCACCGCTGTGATCCGCGCCGCCATCAATGTGAAGAAAGCGCATCCGGACTGGAACATCAAGCCCGAGATCATGATCCCGCTGGTCGGTGAAATCAAAGAGTTCAAGTTCGTCAAGAACATCGTGGTCGAGACGGCGGATGCCGAGATCAAGGCCGCCGGCGCAGACCTGGAATACGAGGTCGGCACCATGATCGAGATCCCGCGTGCTGCCCTGACAGCTGACGAAATCGCCAAAGAGGCAGACTTCTTCTGCTTCGGCACGAACGACCTTACCCAGATGACGTTCGGCTTCAGCCGTGACGACGCCGGTAAGTTCCTGAACGCTTACTACGACAACAAGATCTATGAGAACGACCCGTTTGCCAAGCTTGACCAGAAGGGCGTTGGCAAACTGATGAAGATGGCCGTTGACCTTGGCCGTCCGGTCAATGCAAAGCTGCACTGCGGCATCTGCGGTGAGCATGGCGGTGACCCGAGCTCTGTTGAATTCTGCAACGAGATCGGCCTGGACTATGTCTCCTGCTCGCCGTTCCGTGTACCGATCGCCCGTCTGGCTGCTGCCCAGGCTGCGATCAAAGCCAAAAAGAACTAAGTTCAAGCGATAAAAAAGGCGCACCGTCTGGTGCGCCTTTTTGTTATGCTTAACTTGCTGTAAAGGTAGCTGGCTTTTTCACATTTTACTTTTTGGGCATATACATCATGCCCACGATCTTGTTGACAAGCCCGGCGGGCAAAACCTTTTGCAAAAGGCAAAACACTTTGTATTTGCCGCCCACCGTCGCCACGGCGGGCAGGCGCTTTTTCTGCGCGATCCGAACGATTTGCTGCGCAACGTATTCGGGGCGCATGCCGTTTGTTTCGTCGCTTTCCATAACGGCAACACTGCGTGCGATCGCGCCGCCGTAAATGTCGTCGCCGGCAAAATCTTTTTGGCGCGCGGCTGTAAAGCCCGTTTTTACGTCGCCCAAACGGATGGCGCAAGCGGAAATGCCAAACGGTTTCAACTCGTTTAAAAGCGCAAACGACACGGCCTCCTGCGCGGCTTTTGTCGCCGAGTAAAACGACTGGAACGGAATCGAAAAAACAGACGCTGCAGAGGATATAAACACGATCCTCCCCCGGCTTTCGCGCAGCTTCGGCAGGGCGGCTCTTGTTACGGCAATGTGGGCAAAAAAGTTCAGCTCAAACTGCGCGCGGATCTCGCGCATGTCCGTGTACTCCACGCAGCCGGAAACGCCGAACCCGGCGTTGTTGATCAGTAGGTCGATTTGGTCGATTTTTGCGAACGCCGCGTCGATCTCGGCTTGCTTTGTAATGTCGCATTTTATGTTTTGGGCGCCCTTCACGTCGCAGTCGTGTCGCTGCAGGCAGATCACCTGCCAGCCTTTTTGCAGCAGCACCCGCGCTGTTTCCCGGCCGATTCCGCCGGATGCGCCCGTAATCACCGCAACCATAAATTCTCCTCCTGTTCCCGAATTGACGGGTATTTATTGGTTTATGTCCAGTATAGCCACCGACCGTTTGTTTATTGCTTGAAACTGCATTTTAACCGTTTTTGGCACGGCGCTTGGCATTTTTGCTGGCCAGAAACGCGCCCAGCCCCAAAAACACGAGCGGCACCACCAGGCTGTAGATGTAGCGCACATAAAACGGCGCCGTGTCAAACACGTTGTAACCGGCAAAAAACAGATTGCAGTATGCGCCGATCTGCGACAAAATGGTCGTAGCACCGGCCGGGGCGCCGAGCGATCCGGCAAAGGTGTTGAGAACCGGGCCGATCACCAGCATAAATATGTAAAAGATCAGCCCGACCAGACCGCGCCGCCAGTTTGTAAAATAGCCGCAAAGCACGGCGCCGGCCGCGTACACCAGGGTGGTCAGCAGCATCAGCTGCTCCAGCCCCGAAAGCCCGTCAAAAAAGCCCGGCACAACGTAAATGCACCAGCTTACAATGTATACAATGAATGGTTTGAAATTGCTGAACATCTGTCTCGTCCTTTCATCACGCCCAGGCGCGGGCTGTTTTGATCCTTTTTCCGCATCCCGGTTCGCTGCTGTTTGCGCCAGGCGGCAGAATTTTCTGTGTAATTAAAAAAATTTGTAACAATTTTTGGATTTTTGGTTACTATACGTTTAGAAAGGCTCGTTCTGCCCTGTGCAGATGTGCTTGCCTGAAACGGCAATTTGTTGGCAGAAAATCTTTGCGGCCTGCTCACGCCGCGCGGGTGTTTGCCGCATCCGCTGCGAAATTCAAAAGACTCTGTCAGACGCATAAAACCGCCGGCACAATTTGTGCCGGCGGTTTTTGCTGTAATTTGCCGCAGTGCAGTTGTCCTTTAAAACAGCTGCGCCGGTACAAACGGTTTCTTCCGGTTATTCGGCCGTTTTTTTCGCCTGCTCCGGCGTATCTTCAGCAGCCGATTCCGCTTTCGGCACGGCCCCCTGCGGCGTTTCTGGCGTTTTGCTCTGGGCGTTGTCTTCGCCGGAGGGTGCGTCAAAAATGGCCGACATGTCCACGGCGGGCGCGTCGTGCTTTTCCAGCGGCAAGCTCTCTTCCTGCGTTTCGGGCGCCGGCGCGTCCACCGACTCTTCGCGGAAGCTGAACACGGGGCCTGCCGCAAAGTCTGCCGTGCGTTCAAAATCGGCGGCGGAGCGCTCGGACTCAGTCGGTTCGGCCGCAGCCGGCGTTTCTTTTATCGTTCCCGCCGCGTCTGCCGCCTCGGGTCGGGCTTCAGGCGCCGGTGCAGGCTGCGCTTCGGCAAAGGCCGCCGGTTCGGTTTTTTCTTCGGCACAGGCGCTGATCTTCAGCACGCAAACACCGTGGCCGTTTGCCGTGCATGTCACGGTGCGGCCGGTCGTTTCGCCGCCGTCCCACAGATCTTCCATTTTGTAGGTGCCTTCGCTTTTCGCAAAGTTCAGGTACTCGTCGGCACACAGGCTGTCAATGTTAAACGTAAAGCTTTTTGCCTTTTTCGTTTTGTTGAAGAAGCAAAGGACAACGGCGCCGTCTGCAAGCGGCTTGGCCAAAATGTCGGCCGCCGCGCCGGTTTTGATGCGTTTGGCCTGTTTGCCGAGCGCGTCCTGGTCCACATTGATCATGGCTTTGTTCGTCACGATTTTCAGCACGTCGCTTTCGACCGGGCGGCCGCCCTGTACAAACTGGCGGATGTCGTTGCCGAGGATCAGCGGCGCAGCCATCATGCACCACAGCGAGAAGTGCGCTTTGTTTTCGTCGTAGGTCAGGCGGCCGTTGCCGACTTCCAGCATGTCGGGGTCGTTCCAGGCGCCGGGTCCGGCGTATTTATAAAGCCGCACATTGTGCTCGTAAATGCCGCGGATGCTTGCCCAGCTGGCGTTGATGTCGGGCGTGGTGCGCCACAGGTTGCCGGCTTTGCGGCCCCAGCGCCAGGGGAAGTTGGTGCCCCATTCGCAGATGCTGAATGTAATGGGCTTTTCAGGCTGCTTGGTGAACGCGGCCCATTCCTTGGAGGCTTCTTTCAGCGCGGCGCCCATGCGGCGGTACTGCACATAGGCGGAGTCGGCGCGCGTGGCCACCGGGTTGCAGATGGTCACGGTGTTCATGCCCTCCTGCAGCTCTACCATCAGCTGCAGGCGCGAGGTTTTTGAAAAGGCGTTGGCTTTTTTCGGAAAGTCCGCTTCGTACAGACGGCCGTTGATCTTGACCTGCAGGTACAGGGTCTGGTGCATCAGTACCTTGTGGTAGTTGATGGTCAGCACATGCTTGCCGCCGGTCGTCACCTCAAAGGAAAAGCTGGCCTGTCCGGCGCCGTGGTTCAGGTAAGAGATGTAGGAGCCTTCGGGCACGTCCTTGTACGGGGTTTTGCGCGCCATGCCGGTAAAGGCCGCGTCGTCCGCCGTCAGCTTCACAAAGTCTTTTTCGCCGGGGCGGGCAAAGGCCAGCGAGGTCACCAGCGGCGCGTTGCCGCGGATGATCTCATTGTGGCAAAAGTCGTACTTCAGCAGCTCGCAGCCCCAGCTGGCAAACGTGCGCGCATCAAGCAGTTCGTTGCCCAGGCTGGCGGGCAGGTCCTCGCAGGTGTAGGCGCCGTTGGAGGAATAAATGCCGACCTTCAGCCCAAGCGCGTTGATTTTGGTCACCAGGTCGCGGATGCCGTGGCGGAAGTTGGTCAGGTCGTGCTGCAGCATACCGTCCTTGTCGCGGCCGGAGCTCTGCCAGCAGTCGTCCAGGTTGATGAAGTTGTAGCCGCAGTCGGCCAGGCCGCTGTCTTTCATGGCTTTGGCCGTGTCGTAGATCAGCTCTTCGTCAATGTTCTGGCGAAAGGTGTTCCAGCTTGACCAGCCCATCGGCGGGGTCAGGGCAGTGCCGTTGCTGTAGTCCTCGTCCTCTTCGGGGTCGATCGTCATCTGCACCGGCCTGGTGTACTGTTTCAGCACGCAAAGCGGGCAGCGGCCGCTTGCCTTGCACGAGAAAAACCACGCCACGAACCAAATGAGGGCCACGGCGATCACGGCGAGCAAAATGATCAAAGCAATCATCACATAATCTCCTTACTTTATGCAGTTTATTGCGGCAGCGCCGCAGTGCACCGCCGGTTGCGGCGGCGTTATATATAGTTGTGTTCGTTTAAAAAAGTGTGGGCGCCCTGCAAAATCTCTTTGTCGTTGTCAAAGCGCAGCAGCGACAGCGCACGGTCCTCGGTCAGCCAGATGTAGTCCTCGATCTCCTCTTTCTGGATCTTTGTGGTCGTGTCGTCTGTTGTGCCGATAAAAATGGACACCTGCTTTTCAATGCGGTTTTGGATCTTGTATTTCGAGACCATTTCAAACCCGTCTATAAAACGGATGTGCAGCCCGGTCTCTTCCAGCACCTCGCGCGCAGCGGTTTGGTGCTTGGTTTCACCGGGCTCAATGTGGCCTTTCGGAAAGCCCCAGTTGGAGGAACGCTTGTTTTTGATGAGCAGGTAGCGTACCTCGCCTTTGATATCGCGAAAAACAACGGCGCCGCAGCTGCTTTCATACAGGCATTCCAGCCGGTAGCCGCGAAAGCGCTTTTTGGTGTCGATGTATTTTGCAATGTCGTTGATGATGTATCGGGAGCTTTTCGGCGCTACGATCCAGATGCGCCGTCCTTTTTTGTTGGAAAGTGTCGCGATCACGCGACCGTCAAAGTTCTTCACGGGGTGATCGATCCCCATGACAAACGCCGTTTGATTTTCTTTTCCGATCACGGTGCCGAAATTCAGCGGATAGGTCTTGCCGTCGGTGCCTGTTGAACCTATCGGGTCGGTAATCCTGACTCTTGCGTATTTGCCAAGCATAGTTTCACCACCGAGTCAATGATTACAATATACTGCTATTATATCGAAAATCGGCCTTATAATCAAGCGAATTGTGCATTTTGCCCGCTTATTTTCGCACGCTGCGTTTGCACGCCGCCCTGCAAGGCGCCGTTGCGGCTTTCCCGGAGCGTGTATTTTGCGATAGTACATATAATTGCACCAAAAACAATTTGCCATTGCTTTGCGCCGCCAGTCGTGTTATCCTGAAGCTGTCAAGGGAAGTTCCCCGGCGAATACGTTACTTAAAGGAGATTTTTGTTATGTGGGTCATCATTATTGTTGGCGTGATTCTCGCTTGGTTTATTGTGCAGTTCAAAGACTTTTTCATCATGCTGTGCAACGACACAAGCACCCCCGACCTTTTTACTAAGCACGGCGGCGTGTCCAAAATGGATCTGATCCAGCGCGACCAGATGGCCGCCAAAACAAAAAAAGAGGCCGCCCAGGCCATCAAACGCTATAAATAAGCGGCCGTATGAAAGAGAGGAAAGACGTGCAAACCACGCTGTGCAACGCTTTTGCGCTTTACGAAAAAGAATTTGGCGAAGCTTTCCCAACGATTCCATTGGCGCTTTCGAGAACAGAGCAGGAATTGCTGGCCATGGTCCACACGTGTATTGCGCGTGGCAAAACCGTGTACGATCTGGGATTTTGCACTTTGCATACGGATATACAATATTGAGATATTCCCTAATTTTTCTTGGTATGGTATAATACATAAAAAAGCGTTTTTAAATGGTTGTTATTGTAGTTCCCTAATTTTTCTTGGTATGGTATAATTGCAAATCGCGTCTGCCGAGCAGGAAAAGATTGTAGTTCCCTAATTTTTCTTGGTATGGTATAATAGCCGGTATAGCGATAGATAAAAGAATAGCATTGTAGTTCCCTAATTTTTCTTGGTATGGTATAATCGGCCAAGCTGCACTCGATTATCTGATGAGATTGTAGTTCCCTAATTTTTCTTGGTATGGTATAATTCGCCTCCTTGTAGCATCAGCATAGCATAAATTGTAGTTCCCTAATTTTTCTTGGTATGGTATAATCCTGTCTCTTATACACATCTGACGCTGCCGACGACTTAA
>ENA-UAYF01000969-UAYF01000969.1-human-gut-metagenome-genome-assembly--contig:-NODE-969-length-13300-cov-8.202265_pt1 | contig 13300 bp, 6 predicted proteins | sample MGYA00244017_ERZ654600 | MGnify/ENA primary metagenome ERZ654600 (study PRJEB26926, sample SAMN06164490) | human gut metagenome | biome: ENVO:00009003; feature: ENVO:2100002; material: ENVO:00002003... | reverse complement strand
TCCAGGCGGTCGCCGGAGTCATTGTTGGCCGCCTTGAACAGGTACTTGGAGAAGGCCCCGGCGCTGGCGTTGGCGTTGCCGGCCACCGTATGGGTGACCTTCAGGTTCATGGGCGCGGCCTGATATTCGACTCGGACCACATCATTGTTGATTTTGATGTACACCTCAGTCTCCTTGCCGGACAGGCCAAAGTAAGGAGCGGGCGACTTCTCGCGGATGATGTAGCGTCCGATGGGCAGGCCGGGCGAAGCGGCGACACCATAGGAGTCAGTCTCAATGGTAGCCAGCACCGCATAACTGAACGGGTCGTAGATCTCGAACACGGCGCCCGGCAGGTTGCTGCCGGCAGCCAGGTCCAGAGTCGCGTTGTAGGCGGTGGAGGTCAGATGCACCTGGATCTGGCCCGCCTGGTTGTAGAGCTTCCACACGACCTCGGCAGTCTGCCCGTTGAGCACCTCAATGGTCTTGGGGATAGTATCCGCCGTATAGCCATTGGGTACCGAGATCATGTTCAGCGTGTAGGTCCCATCCACCAGGGCGCCCCGCAGGGTGACATAGCCCTCATTGTTGGTGGTGTACTCGTCGACGATCTTGCCGGAGCTATCCTTGAGGGTCAGCTTGACCCCATAGATGGGAGCGCCGGATGTCCCATCGACCACCTTTACACGCATGCTGGAGAGCTGGGTCAGGACAAAGTCCACGATGGTGGGCTGGTCGGCCTTGACCTCCACATTGCGCTTGGCGCACAGGGAGTAGTTCTCATAGCCCTTGGGCAGGCGGGTCTGCTCGATGACATACCAGCCGGGCTCAAGGTCCACATAGACCAGGCCTGCCTTGTCGGAGGTGTAGGTACCGACGACGGAGCCATCCAGCTTGGTGACCTTATACTCCACGCCGGGCACCATGGCGCCCGTCTGGCTTACAGAGGTCCGGATCTGGACGCCGTAGGTCTTTCCAAACTGGAACCGGACCTGGGCGGTGCCGTCGCTGGTGATCTCCACATTCTGGCTCTGGTTGACCTCAGAGAGCGTGTAGCCATCTGGGGCCTTGGTGACTGTCACCACATACCAACCGGCGTCCAGGCCAGGTACACGGATGATGCCCGCAGTGTCGGTAGCGTAGGTCCCGACCCTGGTGCCATCGATCGTGGTCACTTCCACTTGCATACCGGCAAGGCCCTTCTCCGCGGCGTCCACGCCGTAGATGTTCAGGGTGCCGCCGGCGTTGAATACCAGCCGGACATTGACCGCTACGCCATTCTGGATCTGCACGGTCGTCTCGGTCACATTGGGGGTGTAGCCATCCGGGTTCTTGATGACCTTGATCACATAGTACCCGGAGGTCAGCTTATCAGTCTGGACGATGCCCGTGTTGTCGGTGGTCCAGGTATTGATGAGCTCGCCGTTCTGCCGCCAGATCTCAATGACCACGCCAGCCAGAGGCTGGTTGGACTGGTCCACCGTGTTGACGGTGATGCCGGCATAGGGGGTATCGGTAAAGGTCGCGTGGGCAAACTCGCTGTCTTTCACATGGACCAGCTGGGAGGGAGCATCCATCTCATAGCCTGTGGGGGCTGCCAGCTCCTCCACTGTGTACATACCAGGAGTCAGGCCGCCCACCAGGGCAAGGCCATCCTCATCGGTGACATATTCACCGATCACGATATTGTCCGAGTTCCGGGTGACCTGGAACCGGGCGTTGGGCAGCGGCGCGGAGGTGACCCGGTCCAGTTTTTCGATGACGATGCCGGAGGTCACATTCTGGAAGACCACCGTGCGGGTCTCGTTGGAGACCACAGTTGCACGGATCTCTGTCTCCGTCATCGTGTAGCCATCCGGGGCGTAGGTCTGCTTGACGATATAGTCGCCGGCAGGCAGGTTGCCCCAGATGATGGTGCCATCGTTGCCGGTGACGCCCTCCATGATCATCTCACCAGTCTTGGCTACGATCAGCTGGAACCGGCCGTTTGGCAGCTGGTGCCCGTCCGCCTTATCCTCCAGCCGGACGATCAGGGACCCGTAAGCCAGGTCCTCGAAGGTGACCCGGTTGATTTGACCTGCTTTGACTGTGATCGTCTTTTCCGTCACATTGGGCAGTTCATAGCCATCCGGAGCCGCGACCTCGCGCACGATATAGTGGCCAGGCTCGATGGGCCGGATCAGGGCCTCGCCCTGGGCGTCGGTGGTGTAGCGTCCGATGAATGCTCCATCTGCATGGTAGACTTCAAACACAGCGCCAGCAACGCCGCGGCCAGTGTCTGCGTCACCCTTGAAGATGACCAGAGAAGCCATAGGCGCGTTCTCCACCACCAGGGTGGCCAGCTGGCCCTCCACCACTTCGACACGGTGGACAGTCTCGTCCAGCAGATAGCCGTCCGGCTGCTCCACTTCCTTGACATAGTACACTCCGGGGGTTGCGATCGGATAGGTGGCGGTACCAGTGGTGTCGGTGGTGACCTCGCCCAGTACACGGCCCTCGGCAGTCCGGATCTCAAACTTGGCGCCCATCAGGGGCTCGTCGTCGACCGTAGACACCTTGGTTACCATGATGCCGGTGAGCGCTGTATTGGTGACGCGCAGGATGCTGGGCGTATCAGGCTTGACCTCCACATGGTGGTGGGTCTCATCCAGGATATAGCCGCAGGGAGCCTTGATCTCGGTGACAATGTAGTTGCCAGCGGGCAGAGGCTCCGTAAAGGCAATACCAGCCCGATCTGTGGTGTAGGTGCCGACCACCCGGTTGGTGTTCAGCTCCTTGACTTCAAACTCAGCGCCCTCCAGGTACTTGCCGCTGACCGAGTCAGTCTTTAAGATTTGGATGGAGCTGTCCTTGTGGTTTTCGATGATGACGACAGGCTTCTCGCCCTCCGCCACTTTGACCTCAGTGCGCTCATTGACGATTGTGTAGCCGTCCGGGGCCTTGGTCTCGATGAGATAGTAGGTGCCGGGGCCCACATTCACGGTAACGAACGAACCGGTGGGGTCAGTCTGATAGTTACCGAGCAGCTTATTGTCCTGGTCCCGCAGCTCAAACTGTGCGCCGGCCAGCGGGTTCTTGGTGGTCGCGTCCACCTTGCGGACTGTAATGCCGCTCTCGGGGGTGTTGGGTACGGTGATGGTGGTGGGCTGGCCCTCCTTGATCTCGACCCTGAACTCATCCTCGTTGAGCACATAGCCAATGGGGGCCTTGAGCTCCCTCAGGATGTACCAGCCAGGCTCGATGCCAGTGAGGTTGGCCTTTCCGTTGGTGCCAGTAATGAAGGGATCGCCGATCTGCTTGCCGTCCATGGCAAACAGTCCAAACTCAGCGCCGGCCAGCGGCACCTTGCTCTGGGCGTCCACCTTCTCCACCACCAGGGTGGTCTTCTCGTAGTTCTTCAGCTGCAGCAGCGTGACCTCGAAGTTCTCCACCCGCACCTGATGCCGGGTGTTATCCAGCAGGTAGCCCTCCGGGGCTTCGATCTCCTGGACATAGTAGTAGCCGGCCTCCAGATCCGGCACCCGGATGTAGCCATCCTTGCCGGTCACATAGTAGGGCTCCTTGCCGACGGGAGAACCGTCCAGGCGCGTGACCGTGAACTTGGCGCCCTCCAGGGGCAGGCCGGACATGGCGTCCTGCTTGAGGATGGCGACGCCGCCCGGCTTATTGTTCCGGAACAGGACTGTCGCAACCTCGCCGGCCTTCAGGGAGACATTCTGCTTGGGGTTTTCGCTGAGCAGGTAGCCCTTCGGGGCCTCGATCTCCTCGACCACATAGTCGCCGGGGAGCAGGTCGCCGATACTGGCCAGGCCGTCCATGCCCGTCTCCAGGCGGTCTTTGATGACCTCGCCGTTCACACGGCTCAGCTTGAACACGGCTCCGGCCACAGGCAGGCGGGTCTGCGCGTCCTCCTTGCGGATGTACAGAGTCGTCTTGCCGTCGTTGCCGAAGACCAGGAACACGGGTTCTGTCTGTCCGACGCGGAGCTCAAAGGCCTGGGGCGTAGAGTCGATGATGTGCCCGTCCGGGGCCTCCACCTCCTTGACCACATAGGAGCCAGGCTCCAGGCCGTTGAGGGTGGCGTAGCCGGTGGACCCGGTGACCAGGTCGGCGATGAAGTTGCCGCCGGCGGTGGTCACCATGAAGCGGGCGCCCGCCAGGGGCAGGCCAGTCTGGTTATCCTTTTTGAGGATGATCAGCTGGGTATCCTGATAGTTGTGGTAGTTCACAACGACTGTATCATGGGCGTTCACCAGCTGGACCAGCCGGGGTTCGCTGTCAATGATATAGCCGTCCGGGACCCGCGTCTCGATGATCTGGTACCAGCCGGGGACTGCGTCAGGCAGATGGATGATACCGTTGGAATCAGTGGTATAGGTGCGGGGCTCGTTGCTGGTATTGGTGGAATCGTTGCCATCGCCCAGGTACCGGATGGAGAATTCCACTCCAGCCAGCGGCTTGCCGGTGATGGCGTCGTGCTTGGTGATGGTGAGGCCCTCGCGGGGCTCGTTCTCCACCGCGATCTGGATGACCCGGTCGCTCATAGAGGTGACGGTGACCGTCCACTCATGGGGGTCCGGCATATCGTATCCGGTGGGCGGGGTAAGCTCTGTCAGCTTGTAGGTGCCGTTGGGCAGGTCCTCGAACAGCAGCTCGCCGTTGGCGTCGGTGGCGCCCTCACGGCTGACCGTGCCGCCGGCGGCCGGATCGTCCAGGTTGATGGACTCCAGCTTGAACTTGGCGTCAGCCAGCCGCCAGGAGTTGGAGGCGTCCGACTTGACGACCAGCAGGTCGCGGTAGTGGGTGTCGGTGAAGTCGAATTCCAGCAGGGTCTGTCCGGGCAGGAGCTGCTTGGTCACTGTGAACCCGGCTCCGCCGTCCGACTCTGGCTGCGGGTCCCGGTTGTACTTGTCAGGCATCACCGTCTCGGTGACGGCGACCGTCCAGCCGCGGTCCCAGACGATATCCCCGATGAAGCGCTCGTAGTCGTCATAGGTGATGTGGATCTCGCCGTTCTCGTCCGTCTGCTTGGTCAGGCTGAAGCTGGCGCCGGCGTCGATCTTGATATCGAAGGTAGCGCCTTCCAGCCGTTCCTCCGTCTCGCGGTCCGACTTGCGGATGACGATCTCAGGGTACCCGGTGTCGGTGAAGACGAAGGGGAGCATTTCCTGGCCGCGGTGGAACTCAACAGACTTCCAGTCAGTGTCGTCGATGAGATAGCCGTCCGGGGCTTGGATCTCACGCACGGAGACGGTCCAGGACTCCTGGTTCTCGTTGAGGTACTTGCCGTAGGTGTCATGGTCAATGATGATGGTTCCATCAGGACCGGTAGGCCCGAAGGTACCGATGGGCGTCTCATCGATCTTGACCTCGAACACGGCGCCAGCCAGGGGCTGCTCCGTGCCGGCAGAGACCTTCTGAATAACGATTTCGGGGTAGTCGTGGTTGACGAAGGTCAGGGTGTGGATCAGCACATCCGTCTGGCCCTGCCTAATGGTGATGCTCTGGCACTTCCAGTAGGGAAGCAGATAGCCATTGGGCGCCTGGACTTCGACAAAATCGTAGGTGCCGGGCTCCAGCCCATTGCCGTCGGTGCCGGCGAAGGTAAAGGTACCATCAGGGCCAGTGGTAGCGCTGTCGATCTTGGCGCCATTGAGGTAGATATCGAACACGGCTCCGGGCAGGCCGTTGCCGCTCTTGTCCACCTTCTGGATAACGATAGAATGCTTGGGCTCGTTGACGAAAGTGATAGGCCCGCTGCTTTTGGCAACAGGAACACCCTCATCGTCCTCCTCGATCCAGAGGCGGAGGTTCTGTGCGTTGTTGTCTTTCTCGTAACCCGGAGGCGGGATCTTCTCAGTGACCGTGTACTCGCCAGGCTCGATGTAGTTCTCACCGGATGGATCCGTCCACTGAAGTTCCAGCGAACCGGTTTCGTCGCAAGCAATGTCCATGTCGACGGCGTTGGGGGTCAGCTTCTTGAAGTGGAAGGTAGCAGGGCCGATACCGTTGCCGTTTTGGTCCACCTTGTTGACCACGCCGGAGGGCGTTCCACTACCCTCGCCGTTCTTGATGGCCGCGCCGCCGTTGACAGCCGCTGCGGTCTCCTTGGTGGCGTTGTTGGTGGCGCTGACGGTCACGGAGTAGCCTTTGCCGTTGGAGACATAGCCGGGAGGGGCGGAGGTTTCTTTGAGATGGAAGGTCTGGGTGGAGGATGTCATATTTTGAATAAGATAGTAAGTCCACTCAGAATCTTCCGTTTTGAAGCTGCCAATCGGATTTTGATGGCCAGCATCTGTATAGATTGTAAAGGTTGCACCACTCAGAGCCTTGCCACTCATATCAGTCTTCTTGATCTTGATCCAGCCTTCTTTGGGGATCGTTTCGCCAGGCATGATAATGACCATGGGCTGATAATAACTCTTGTTGGTGTCCGGCTCGTAGAGGTAGACATCCCAATCGCCATAGACCCCTTTTGCATAGTTGTCTACAGCTCCCTGGATCCAGCCGATCACATCTTCTACAGGGCTGGTCGGGACGCCCTTGTTGATCGAGAGTGTGGCCGTGCGGTTGCGTTCCTCCGCAAGCATGCGCTGGTTTGCCGGATCGGTCAAGTTGCTGATCTTGCCTGCTCCGGCCAGCCATACGGCCGCCTGCGGAACCGATCCGCCTAGAGCTCTGCTGGCCGGCGGCCAGTAGTTGTTTTCGCTGCCGCGTTCTTCCTTGGCGATCTGCGCCTTATATGCTGCGGATGTTCCAGGGTAGCGCTCATCCAATTCCATCGAATAGAACCAGTTCCACGCATACTGTGCAAGGACCGGCATGCAGAACGCATATTTTGTTTCACTGATGGGGGTCGGATTGATGTACTTTACGCGCGAGCTGTATTCCTTGCTGTGATCACCGCAAAATCCGCCGGTGAGCTGCCCATTTGCCTCAAAAACCAGATTTCTCGGGATCACCTTCCCCAAAATAGGGGAGGTATAAGAGTCAAAGAACTCAGTTTCCCCGCCGTTAATGGTAACGACATCGTCTGGGCCAGATCTGGCGTCGGCGGCATTCGCGGGTACTACCAGCTGGGATACCGGGAGCAGCCCCAGTACCATGACGAACACAAGGAACAGTGTCATGATGCGTTTGGTAAAACTCGTAGTCTGCATGTTAAGTCGATTCCTCCTTTAAGGGAATGCGGCTCTGCAGCTGCCGCAGCCGAATTTTTGCTCGTGTGAGAGGAAAGCCTGTGTTTCATTGGGTGCAGCCATATTTGTCACCACCTCCTTGGCAATTCATGACTATTATATGCAGTTACGCTGAATCGTATTTTCTAAACAGGGTGTGTTGAAGATTCAGCATTTGGCAATGGGCTGGGAGTCAGCTCCTTGCATATTTTTATAATATGCAAAGTGGATTTGGTTCATTGGCGCAAAAAAAATCCCCGGAGAGATTGATCTCTCCGGGGCGGAATGCTCCATAATAGTATTTTACTTTCAAAAAGTCTTACATTGCTGAACAGTATCCCACCATTGTAATTGTCTGTACATGCTATCGCCTGACTCTAACATGTAAATATTTCAGCTTGAAGATTATCAATTCTGGATCGTATAGCGAGTATAGTTGTTTACTGCATATCCATTGAGGGTAAGGTCCATCCCATCAATCCCAAGGCAAATAATCCACCTATTTCCAGACCTTGCTGCGATCATATACTCGTTGCCAGGATCCATCAAAATCTCTTTATGCGCAGCAGAATTCATCCAGTTGTTATATGCTGCAACGGAAGAAGTAGGGCCGTTGGTACAGACTTCGCCTAAGATATTGTAGCTTCCGTTGGGTCTATCGTGACTGAAGTTTGAAGCCAGCTCATGAGCTCTCAACAGAGTATACTCTTCAGCCTGATCAGAAGTCGTCCACTTGAGCGCCGGAGAACCCTCCTCTGCGCGAGCCGCATTCACCATATCCAGCAGTTCATAGACCAACTCGGCATCCCCGATATCAACATCGGTCGCTCCAGAATAGTATCCATTGTTAGATACTACATCAGATGGCCCATAGGTAGGATACGCATCATCCTTGCCAATGCTGGACTTCACGCCTGCCGCCGCAGTGGCTCCGCTGGGCAGTTTCTGACCCAGCTCGGTGCTGGTGGAAGTATCAGTTCCATCAGGAGTCGCAGGGGTGGTCGTCCCGGCTCCGGAAAATACATCGTACATCCGGCACAGTACCGCGGCGGCTTGACCACGGTTCATCAGGGCGCTGCCATTGAAAGTGCCCTTGTCGTCCACACCGCTGATGATGCCGGCGCTCACCACAGCCATCAGCGCATCCTTATAGTTGTCGGGAATGATCTTCCAGTCGGCAATGCCAGCCTGTACCGCAGCAGCATCATAGCTGGGGACCTTATCATATATGGTCATGATATTGAAGAGAATCTGCGCCATATTGTACCGGTTGACCGGCTCGTTGGCAATCTCATGAATATCAGAATCAATGATGGGGGTTCCTTCGCAATAGCTGCTGTCGCCCCTCATCACTGCCATGCAGGGTACATACCATTCAACCATCGAGGGATCCCCTCCGTACGCGGAGATCAGGTAGGGGTCAACGGACCGGCCCAGCATAAGTGCGAATTGACCATAGGTCACATTGTCCGCCGGGCCAAATTTCCCGTTGCTGTAGCCTGCGATCCAGCCGTTTTCCGAGGCCCGATTTACAGACGCATAGGCCCAGTGGTCGGCGGGGACATCGGGAAAGGTCGGTTTACTGGTGGTGGCGAAGATGCCAGCGAAGATGCTGATCAGCATGGCCGCTGCCAGCAGCAGGGAAATGCGCTTTTTGTTGTTCGTCGCCTTCATGTTGAAGTTCCTCCTTAAATATTATAGATTTGGGTTCTCCGTTCTAGGGAGAACTGGATTCCTTGCCTCTTCACTAATATTATATGCATTTGCCAAGAAATATATTTTATGGATGGGTCTTTTTAACGGAGAAAAGTCGCATGGGATTTGCCTTTTGCCAGGGCGCTCGCCGAAGCCGACTCTCTTTGTGACCTTCGAAGAAGGTCATGTGGCAACTTTCTGGAAAGGAAGTCATGTGGCAGCTTTCCGGATAAAAGCTGTGTTGGGAGCCTATTTGCGGTCTGTAGGCCGCTTAGCACTGGCTCCAGCAGCCTAAGCCTGCGAGGACGAACAGCTGTTCATCCTCTATGATATAACATGTTGTGCTAGTTTGCAATATTCGCTGCGCAAAACATGGGGGTTCGTGGACAACCTGAAGTTTAGCTTCGTGCTAAAGGCAGTGCAAGAATGTCTTGCAGCGTTTCTTTGCTAAAATGATTCCCTTCCAAAAGCGCAGAAAAAACACCCCCGGGGGAGATGGCTAGACTCCTCTGGGGGGAGTAGTAGTCTTTTTTAACGGAGAAAAGGGGCAGTGGTTTGTTTCCTTTTCCGGTGGCACTCGCTGTAGCAGGTTCCCTTCAGGAACCTATGCCGAGTCCGTGCGACCGCCAATTCTTGCATTTGTATTGACATAGCATATACAATATGATACAGTACAAATATAAGGAGTGTGATAATATGGCAAGCATCAGTATGAGCATTCGCATCGACTCGGAACTCAAGTCTCAGGCGGAGCAGGTTCTTTCGCAGCTTGGTATGAGCATGACCGGCACGATCAACATGTTCCTCCAGCAAATCGTCCGCGACCGGGCAGTGCCGCTGTCGTTGTCCCTAAGCTCCGAGCAGTCCCTCTACGCCGATCTGCTGCGTGCAAAGGTAGACCGGGAGCAGGGCGTGGGATATGTCCCCGCCGATGAGGTGCTGGCCAGCATGGAGCGGGCCATCGAGGAGGCGGCCGGAGATGCCTAAGTACAGCGTCCAGTTTAACCCCCGACTGCAGCGGCAGCTCGATGTCCACGCCGCCTTTATAGCCAGGGTCAGCAAGCCGGCCGCCCGGCGGCTCCTGGAGGAATTCCGGGAGCTGGTGAAGCAGCTCAGGGCAAACCCCTATCTCTATCCGCCCTGCGATGACCCTAATCTCCCGCCGAATCTGTACCACAAGGCGAACATTGCAAAATGGTACAAAGTGATCTATTATATTGAGGGTGAGCAGGTGTTCGTTGAGGCCGTTGTGGATTGCCGTAGTCGTGGCTGAGCAGCCTCACGGCCCCGGCATAGGTTCCCGCTGCAGCTTCCCATAGGGAAGCTGTGTGAGGGAACCGGCCCGGACGATTGCTCCCAGCAAACAAAGACAACCCTCACCACATTTTCTTCGTTAAAAAAGACCCGGCTCTCCCAGGAAGATCCCAGCCATCACTGCCGCCAACTCCCAAGAACAAACCCAACAGAAAACGCCAAGATCACCGATAGCAGCAAGAACCAGGGACAAAATTTCGTACATGGACATAGAACCACCTCTTCTCTTTGTCTGGATTTCAGGAACACTAAAATACGCCGAAAACTGTCCGCAAGCTATTGACAATGATGCCGGGCCGGGTGTATTATAATGCCGTAGTAAGCCACTGCCTCCGGTTTTGTGTTCTGCATAAAACTTCTGGCTCTGGCATACAATGATTTTGGGCCCGTAAGGACCCCGGTGTGAGGGCACCGCAAAAGTCGAACTGGACATGGAACAGGGTAAACATCCATGACTATTGGCGCTGAGAAGTGCCGCGCCCGGCAACTGGGAGATAAGTTGTAGTCCACGAAGGGGACTTAATATACCACGGGGTATTTGGTGCTGAGAGGCATCATGGCTGGCGACCAGCAGATAACCCTCTGCGGGGTGGCAATTTTGCCACCCCGTTTTTTTGTAAGGATGGAGGCCGGCCTCATGTACAAAGAGATGGATCGGAAAGATGTGGTGAGGAATCAAATCGTTCTTGCGGCGAAGAACTATTCGGAGCAGTTGTCCTCGCAGATATTCCTGTATGTATTTGGCAACCAATATATCGAAGTTATGTTCCGTACAAGCGACTTCCTACATCTAACCGGGATAGGGACCAAACTGTATTCCAAGAAGTTTTTCATGCTGGCAAAACAGGGGAAAATCGTCAATGACCAACTGTTTTTTGCACCAAAGTACCCGTTCAAAGCGGTAATGAAAAAGCTCGAATGCCTCGTTAGGCTCCCGGAACTAACCACCGAGGATGTCATTATCTTGTTGGATATGCAGACAGAAACGGTGACCTACAAAATCGGGCTTTCTAACCTAGAATTTTCAATTGGGATGTACGAAAAGGACGGCTTTTATTCGCCACAGTCACTACGGGGGAAAGGCAAGCCTATCGAGAATAGCCTCGGCGGAGAGGTAGTCGATTTCATCTTCGCCAGGGAGAACGGCGAACATAAATATACGAGATGTACCTTCCAGGACCCAGCAAAGGAGATCCCTGCAGCAGTCCTGCCGCTGTTGGACCCGGCACTGATGGACCCCCTCTCTCCTGCCCCGCCGCCATCCGATCCGCAGCCAAAAATCCCTTGACAATGGCCCCTTCGTTGGGCTATCATCATAGTGCAGTTGGGTAAGTCCAGTTGCACAAACCGAGAGGTTTCGGTGTGAGGGCACCGCAAAAAGTTGAGCTGGATATGGGACAGGGTAACCACCCATGGCTCACGGCGTCATCAGGGCGCCAAGCCCGGCGACTGGGAGCAAAGTCGCGGTCCATATGGGGGACCCAACGATTCCCATAGGTATTGAGCGTTGGCAGAACGCAACGGCTGACAACCAGCAGAAAACTCTCAGCAGGGCGGCATTTTGCCGCCCTGTTTCTTTTTCCATCCTCCCTATGCCAGAGCCCCACTCCCCCATAGCTCCAGCCCTGCTTTTTTGGAAAGAATGCGAATATAGACAGAGACAAGAACAAACGGCTCCCCTGCCTGGGACTTTGGGCAGAGGGGCCGCTTTGTTGTTTAGGGAAGGTTTCTGTCAGGGTCTTTTTTAACGAAGAAAAGAGGCTGGGAATTTTGTTTTTGCCCAAGGACCGTGGCGCGGGCTGTAGTACAAAACAATGGGACCTCACGGACCCCACATCGGTTCCCAACGAGGGAACCGGCTGAGGCGAGAGCCTCCGGCAAACGAAACAAACCCCGGCAGCTTTCTTTGTTAGACAAGACTCCCTGCCCACCTCTCTCCAGCTGTCTCCGCTGTCTCTGAATGAGTTCCAGCAATCGCGCATACTATCGTTTCAGCCAACAATTTGGAGAAAGCAAAAACAGAAGGAGGCATCGAACATATGGCCAATATCATCAGGCTCGGCAGCCTGTACCTGTGCGGCAACCCTGTCTCTGTGGAAGACGACTATCTCAGCCGCCCCAATTGGTCCATCGAGATCGGCGAAACGGTCCCCGGCAAGGAGATCAGCTGGGTGGCGGTGAATGGTATCTTCATCGCCGACCGCTGCATTCTTCGAGATATTAGTTGGAACAACCTATGCGTCCAATGCCTGGTGTTCGGCAAAGAAATCACCATCGGCGGGTTTCACTACGACCTTCGCCTGCCCCTGGTTGGAGCAAAAGAGGGCGAGCCGAACGAGTGGGACAGCGCCCTGGATGCAGTCGGCGAAGACGACAGCATCTGGCATTGGAAAAACACCCATTTCTGGGGCCAGGACATCGCAGAAGAAACGCAGTACCGGGCGAACCGCGGGTGCGATTCGGCCCGCAAATGGGGCTTCTGTCATGCTCAGCTTCGAGACGAGCGCCTTGGTTTCCGCCCTGTTCTGGACCCAATGGACATGGTCCATCTGGACGAAGTCCGGATCGGCGAGCAGCTGAGGATCTGGGGTGGGCAGAACATCGTATCCGGCCGCCTGGAGGAGATCAACGACTATGAGGTAGTCCTCTCCGGCGGGGATGGCGCCCTGGATAGCAGCTTCGGCATCCGGCTCAATGACGGAAGTATCGTCGTGGAGCGAAGCGTCATCGTGGGAGTCCAAACAAAACAGAAGGAGGAAACATGATATGGCAAACATCATTGGAATGGGCAGTCTCTATCTGGATGGTTGCCCAGCAGAAATCGGCTCTAAGTACAACCCCGGCCAGGCTATCAGCATCGGCGAAACCGCTCAAGGCAAAGAAATCCATTGGGTGGTGGTGAACGACATGCTGATCGCCGACCGCTGCATCCTTACCGAGGTCAGCTGGGATGACCTAGACGCCCAGAGTCTGGTGTTCGGCAAAGGGGTCTCCATCGGCGGTTTTAGCTTCACGGCAAGACTGCTCCAAGTGGGGACAAAAGAAGACGCTCCTAACGAATGGGATTCCGCCCTCGATACCGTTGGAGAAGACAACTCCCTCTGGCATTGGGAAGATATGTTTTTCTGGGGACA
>ENA-UAYF01000966-UAYF01000966.1-human-gut-metagenome-genome-assembly--contig:-NODE-966-length-13317-cov-5.231413_pt1 | contig 13317 bp, 13 predicted proteins | sample MGYA00244017_ERZ654600 | MGnify/ENA primary metagenome ERZ654600 (study PRJEB26926, sample SAMN06164490) | human gut metagenome | biome: ENVO:00009003; feature: ENVO:2100002; material: ENVO:00002003... | reverse complement strand
TGTATAAGAGACAGGTTCACAGCCGGACGCATGCCCGAGAAGAACAGGTCGCTTTCCAGAAAGATCTGGCCGTCGGTGATGGAGATCACATTGGTGGGAATATAGGCAGACACGTCGCCGGCCTGCGTTTCAATGACCGGCAGCGCCGTAATGGAACCGCCGCCGAGCGCATCGGACAAACGGCTGGAACGCTCCAGCAGCCTGGAATGCAGGTAAAACACGTCGCCGGGGTATGCCTCACGGCCGGGCGAACGCTCCAGCAGCAGCGACAGCGCACGGTACGCGACGGCGTGCTTGGAAAGGTCGTCGTAAACGATCAGCACATCCTTGCCCTGGTACATGAAATACTCGGCCATCGCGGTGGCCGCATAAGGCGAAATATACTGCAGCGACGCCGGCTCACTGGCTGTGGAGCAGACAACGATCGTATACTCCATAGCGCCGTGCTTTTTCAAAGTGGAAACCAGATTGGCCACGGTAGAAGCCTTTTGACCGATCGCATTGTAAATGCAGATCACGTTCTTGCCTTTCTGGTTCAGGATGGTGTCCAGTGCGATAGAAGTCTTGCCGGTCTGACGGTCGCCAATGATCAGCTCACGCTGACCGCGGCCGATCGGGAACATGGAGTCAATGGCCAAAATGCCCGTTGCAAGCGGTTCGCAGACCGACTTACGGTCAATGATGCCCGGGGCGTCATTTTCCACGGGACGGTAACCGTCTGCCTGGATCTCGCCGGCGCCGTCGATCGGTTCGCCGAGGGCATTGACGATGCGGCCGATAAACTGCTCGCCGACCGGAACACCTGCGTTTTTATGCGTGCGCTTGGCCTTGGTGCCCTCATGGATGCCGACTTCGCTGCCAAACAAAATGCAGCCGACTTCGCCGTGCTTCAGGTCCTGCACCATGCCTTTTACGCCGTTTTCAAACACAACGATCTCACCGTACATGACGTGTTCCATGCCGTAAACCGTGGCAATGCCGTCGCCGACACGCACAACCGTGCCGATTTCTTCGCTGCCGCCGTTGAAATCAAAATGGATGATCTTTTCCTTGAGTATTGAAATGATCTCGTTCGAATTGATGGTGCTCATTTACTCCACTTCCCCCACCAGATTTTGTTTTAATGCGTTCAGCCGGCTTTTCAGACTGCGGTCATAAACAATGTCGCCGCAGCGGATCTGAAAGCCGCCGAGCAGCGAGGGATCCTGCCTGATCTCAACGCGTGCTTCCTGAAAACCGTGTTTTTTGCAGATAAACTTTTTAATGCGTTCACACTGGTCTTTGTCGGGCGGTGTGATGCATGTAATGATGATCTCGGCCACGCCGCGGCTTTTTTCCTCAAGCGCCTGCAGCGCCTGCGCGACCAGCGAGATCTGGCTGATGCAGCCGTTTTCACACATCAGCTTGACCAAATTGGCACATTCGCCCTGAAAAAGCGCATCGGCCGCCGCCTGCTTTTCCCGTTCGGGGACAACAGGCGAAGACAACGCCTGCATCAGCTGTGTGCAGCCTGAAAACGCGGAAACGACCGGGGCAAGCTGCTTGCTTGTGACGCCGGCCGCCTGCAGCGCCCGGGCATAATTAATCGCCGTCTGTGTCATTTTGCTCTACCTCGTCCATGAACGCGTCGTACATGTGCTTATTCTGTTTCGGATCATTCGTTTCCTCAACGATTTTTTCAGCTGCGGTCATTGCGATTTTTGCAATATCACTTTCCACAGAGCGCAGCGCAGCCTGACGCTCGTTTTCGATCGATTTACGGGCGTCCTGTACCATGCGGTCTGCCTCGTCGGCAGCCGATTTCACGATTTTGTTGTACTGCGCATCGGCGTTCTTTTTGGCCTCCTGCAGCATGCGGGCGCTTTCGTCCCCCGCACTTTGCATTACGCCTTCGTACTTTTCTTTTAAAGCTGCCGCCTCTTTCTCCTTTTGCGCCGCCGAATCAAACTGGCCGTTGATCATTTCACGGCGCTGCTCCATTACCTTTAAAATGCGCCCAAAGAGAAACTTTTTGGCAAAAAGATAAAAGATGACCAAATTTAAAATGGTCCAGAAAATGTTCCAAAAATCAATGTCAAGCATAAGTGCACTCCCTTTCCGCAGCTGAAATTTTACAGCTCAAAAAGTTAACCGCCAAGCACAAAAATGATCAGAATGCTGGCAACCAGGCCGTAAACAGCCGTAGCTTCAGCCAGAGCGCCGCCGAGGATCAGGGTCGTTCTGATCTGACCGCCCGCTTCGGGCTGACGTGCAATAGCTTCTGCAGCTTTACCTGTGGCCATGGAAATGCCGAAGCCGGCAAATGCACCGCCGAGCACGGCGATGGCTGCACCGATCGCAAGAAGAGATGTAGACATAGTGATTACTCCTTTACATTAGTAATTGTTTATTCAAAAAGGAACCGCGGCTATTCGTCGCTGATCGCCTCCTGAATATAAATGGAATTTAAAAATACAAATACATAGGCCTGTATGAAACCGTCAAATATATCGAAATACAGGCTCAGCACCATCGGTACCACAGCCGGAACGACCATTTTGATCAGTTCCATCAGGATAAATGCGCCAAGGATGTTGCCGAACAGTCGCATACAAAGTGAAAGCGGCTTGATGACCAGCTCCAGCACATTGTTGAACAAAACGACCGGCGACGGTTTGGCAAAGCTTTTGAGCCAGCCGCCCGGGCCTTTCTGGCGAATGCCGGCAACTTGAATATAAATGATGCTGGCAACGGCCAGGCCGATCGTCACATTCATATCTTTTGTAGGGGGCTTAAAGCCAAAAATGCCGACCATGTTGGACGCGCCGATGATGACCGCAAGCGACATCAGCCACGACAGATGCTTTTCTGCGCCGGGACCGACCGCATCGCGGAAAAAGGCCGCCATCTTGTCCACACACATTTCCAGGAAAAGCTGGCGCTTTGAAAGCGGACCTTCGACCTTTAAGCCGCGTGTCAGCAAAAGGGACAGCAGCATAATTACGGCCATAATGATCCACATCACGACAATGGATTCCTTGATCGTAACCGGGACGCCGAACACACTGAACGAAAACACATTTTCACAGTTGAGCTCTTCAATCAGTCTTTCACCGATATCCACAGGTCTGCCCCCTTTCCGAAATTCTAAACAAATCCTTAAATGTTCTTATTACTATATACACCAACTCGAAAAAAACTGCAATAGTTAAAGTGATAATTTTCTGCTTTTTTGTTTATAACGACAAATTTTTTCAGCTCAAATTCCTATATTTTAGTTAGTTATGAGCTTGCATTTTTCGGCAAATGTCTTTACATTACCGCACGGCGGGAGTATAATCAAAGAAAAGTCGTGTTATATATTATAAAGAAGTAATATATTAATAAAACCATATTTAAAACACAACTCAGGAGGTAATGTATGTCCATTTTAGTCACTGGCGGCGCCGGCTACATCGGCAGCCACACCTGCGTGGAGCTTTTGAACCAGGGGTACGACGTTGTAATCGTAGACAACTTTTACAACTGCAAACCCTCCAGCCTGACACGCATCCGCGCACTTGTGCAAAAACCGTTTTCCTTTTACAACTGCGACATCCGGGACAAAAACGGCCTGCAGAAAATTTTTGAAAATGAAAAAATCGACTGCGTCATTCACTTTGCCGGTCTCAAGGCAGTCGGTGAAAGCGTGGAAAAGCCGCTGGAATACTTTGAAAACAACGTCAGCGGTACGGTGACCCTGCTGGAAGTTATGCGCGACAACGGCTGCAAGAGCATCATCTTCTCCTCCAGCGCAACGGTGTACGGCATGAACAACGTCAGCCCCCTGAAAGAGGACATGGAAGTCGGCGGCGTAACGAACCCCTACGGCCGCACCAAGTTCATGATCGAATGCATTTTGCAGGATCTTTATGTATCGGACAACAGCTGGCGCATCTGCCTGCTGCGCTACTTCAACCCGATCGGCGCGCACAAGAGCGGCACCATGGGTGAAGACCCGAACGGCATTCCGAACAACCTGATGCCTTACATCACCCAGGTAGCGATCGGCAAGCGCGAATGCCTGAACGTGTTCGGCAACGATTACGACACACCGGACGGCACCGGCGTGCGCGATTACATCCATGTAGTCGACCTGGCGCTCGGCCATGTAAAAGCCGTGGAAAAATGTGCCGAGGGCGCAGGGCTGCACATCTACAACCTGGGCACCGGCAACGGCTACAGCGTGCTGGAAGTGGTAAAAGCCTTTGAAAAAGCCAGCGGCAAAGAAGTGCCCTACAAAATCTGCGGCCGCCGCGCCGGCGACATTGCCACCTGCTACTGCGACCCGGCCAAGGCGCTGAACGAGCTGCACTGGAAGGCCGAAAGAGCGATCGACGAAATGTGCGCCGATTCCTGGAGATGGCAGAGCCAGAACCCGGACGGCTACCCGGACGACGGTGAAAAGCCGGCCTACGGCGTGAAAACACAATACTAAAAACAGATCCCCGGTGATTGAATTCACCGGGGATTTTGATGTTTTATAGCTTTATGATTTTAGGACGTGCCCTGCGGCACGGCCGGCTGTTCTTTCAGCCACAAAAGATACTCTTTATTTTCCTGCGCCCTGCACAAAAACGGCGCCCATGCCCGGCCGGGTTCAGCGGCCGCCTGCACACAGCGCTGCAGGCAGTCTGCATATTGCTGCAGACGCGGCGCCAGCAAACGCTCCGCCGCCGGCTGCGGCACGGCACAGAAAAGTGCCGTGCCGTCATACACAGCAAAGCCCATTGCGTGCGTTTCGGTATGCACAGCCGAACACGCCTGCCCAACGGCATGGAACCGCGCGGCGTCGGCCGGGTCGCTTACCGTTTTGGCCATAGCGTGCACCTGCAAAATATAGGACTTGGCCTGCGGCATTTTGACCTTGCCGGATGCCCAGGCAAAGCAGACCTCCACCGCCGTCTGCACATCGCTGTGCTGCGGATATTTTTCGGCCAGTTCCCCGGCCGTCTGCCGCGCCATCGTCAGCGCCCAGAGCACGACCGTACGCCGGTCACACCGGCAAAGCTGCATGCGAAACAGCTGCAAACAGTCACTTTGGCGCGTAAATAAAATCTGACAGCCGCGCTTCTTTCGCGCATACACGTCGCTTAGATCCATTTATACCATGCCTCCGTTAACACCGAGCACCTGACCCGTAATATACGGATTCTGCGTCAGGGCGTAAATTGCCTGCGCCGCCTCCTGCGGCGTACCCAGACGGCCGCAGGGCACCTCCTGCGCAAGATCCTGCGCATCAAACGGCGCGTTCATGCGCGTGTCGATAATGCCGGGCGCCACGCAGTTGACCGTAATGCCGGAGGGCGCCAGCTCCTGCGCCAGCGCTTTAGTGAGGCCGATCACGGCGGCCTTGCTCATGGAATAAGCCACCTCACAGGATGCACCTAGCTGCCCCCACACGGACGACACGTTGATGATGCTGCCGCTGTGGCGTTTTAACATCAGTAGTGCGGCCTGCTTGGCGCAGAAAAAGGCTGCGCGGGCATTGACCTGCATCACCTGCTCATAACCCGCAAGCGTTGTGTCGTTGATCTGCCTGATCAGGCTGACGCCGGCGTTGTTGACCAGCACATCCAGCCGGGCAAACTGTGAAAAAAGCGCCTCGATCTGCGAAAGGTCGCGCAGGTCGCACGGAACAGACTGCACCCCGGCAAGCGTACACGGCGTTTCGTGCACCGTAACAAACACTTCGTACCCATTTTGCAAAAAAAGTTCTGCCGCTGCACGGCCGATGCCGGTTGCACCGCCCGTGATCAAAACTGTTTTCATAAAATCACCAAAGCCATTTTACCATACCCCGCCCCAAACATCAACCGTGCAGGCCCGAAAGACAGCGGTTGAATTCTCAGGCGCGATACGCTATAATAAGACAGGTGATAAATATGAAGAAACAAGAAGAATTTTACACGATTTCCATTTACATTGATGAAAACGAGAACCTTATCGGCATTCCCTGCGGCAAAAGCAAAAAATACGGCGTGGCCGACATTGACAAGGTGCTTTTGCTCAAGGCGCCGTATACGCACGAGCGGCTGGAAAAATACATTGAAGAGGTCATGGACGCGTGCTACACGAAAGAGCACAACGACGACAGCGAAGTTTCCACCATTGAGAAGTACACAAAAGTAAAGGGCTTTGTAAACGCTACTGCCCCCTACACGCTGATTTCCATTGTGAAAACGAAAGAGACCTACTCGCTGATGCCGACGTTTTACGACTATGAGCGCGGCCCGCTGCTGATTGACGACGACGAGCGCATTTTGCCGGTGGAGTACACACCGGGCGAACTGGCCGCCATTTTCCGCGACCTGATCGAAGTGTATGTAAAGGCCAACGTGTTTTACAAAGAAAAAGAAGAACTGGAAAGGCGCAAAAAAGCCTCTGAAAACAAATAAGAAACACAAAAAGAAAGATCCGGCATTAAGCCGGATCTTTCTTTTTGCAGAATTCCAATCGGAAAAAGGAAATTATTCTTTTTTATTGTCCTGTGCATCGTCCTGAACAGGTGCGCTTTCGGCGGCCGTATCGGCAGCCGGCACAGTTTCGCCGTTTGCAGCGGCACGCTGTGCACGCAGCACTTTCAGTTCTTCCAAAATACGGGCATGCTCTTTGTCGCTCAAAGCGTACTTGATGGTGGGGATGACGGAAAGCAGAAGACCGATGGCCGGCGGAATGGACACAAGGAACATCATAGCGGCCGCATACGGCTCATAATCCGTTTTAAAGTTTGCGCCGTTGTTCAGCGCATTGACCATTGCCTCTACATTGGAGTCGCTGTAGCCAACATATTCATAGACCAGCGAGCTGATGATGGTGGCAATACCGGCACCAAGCTTGGTGCAGAAAGACTGGCCGGAGAAGAAGATGCCGTCGGGGCGGATGCCCTTCGGGTTGACATACTCTTCATAGTCCACGCAGTCGGCGATCATGACGGACTGCATTACATTGACCGCACCCATAGACGCACCGGCAAGCAGGAACACAAAGAAAGCAATGGCAAGCCACAGCGGCTGGTCAAGACCGCCCTTAGCCGGGTCGGCCAAGCTATAGACAACAAAAATCAGCACAAACGGAATGGCGCCGATCAGGCTGCATGCGTTATAGAAGGTTTTCTTTTCGACTTTTTCAATGATCTTCGGCACAAGCGCCATAGCGCCGAACTGGCCGCCGAACACAGCGCCGCCGATAATGACAAGCTGCAGAAGCGCCGTCATCATGTTGCCATTGCCGAAATAATATGTAAGCAGTGTCATAGCCACGATCATCAGCAGCTGCAGCGGTGCACGCAGAATACTGGAGATGAGGATCTGACGATAAGGCTTGTTCTGCCACATCAGTTTAATGTTTTCAATCAGGGTGTGGCGTTCTTCCGTCTGCGACACGCGCTCTTTGGTATAAGCCGCACACTGGAACAAAAGCGTGCCAATGACTGTGCAGACAACGGCCGTAAGCACAAAGCCCTTTTGCATGGCGTTGTTCATAGCTACTGTGTCCGTCGTGTCAATACCCTTCTGGAACAGACCGCCGATCGCCTGGCCGATCGTGGTGATCAGGACCATAATACCGCCGATACCGGCCGCGATACGCGCAAACGCCAGGATCTTGGAACGGTCTTTCTCGCTGTCTGTCATCAGTGCGGTAATGCCCCAAAGCGGAACGTCTGCCGCTGTAAAAGCAATGTCCCACATCAGATAGCCAACGGCCATCCACACAAGGATCAGCACCTGACCGGTCGGAGAGGCCTGGGTATAGATGCCGTTGCAGAAGCAAAGGATCGTAATAATACCGATAACAGCCGGTGCAAAAATCAGATACGGCCGGCATTTGCCCCATTTGGAATGCGTGCGGTCCACGATCGTGCCCATGATCGGGTCGTTGATCGCGTCCCATACACGGCCGATGGCCATGATGATACCGAGCGCCATCGCCGGCACGAAGATAACGTTTTGGAAGTAGAAATAAAGACCTGTGGAGACAATGTTGTAGATCATGTTCTGACCAAGCATGCCGAGCAGATACATATTTCTTTCTTTTGGTGTGTAGGTGTTGCTGTAAACAAGTGTTTTATTTTTTTTGCTCACCCGAGATCCCCCTTTCAAATACTACCATTATACATGAGCGATAGACACATGTCAAATTAAATAATTTTTTTCTACTGCAGCATAATATTTTTGAGAAATTCGCACATTCGCGCCACTGGGTCAAATGGCACTGAGCAGCGGTTTCAGGTTTGCCAGCGCATGCGGAATGCCGGCCAAGATCTTACAAAGACCTTTACCCGAGCTCTGGTCGTCATTCAGGATCTGCAAAAGGCCTTCGGCCATTTTTTCGCTGAACACGCCCATGGACATGGCGACAAAATTGCGGATCGGGATCTGCAGCGCCATTTCCTGCAGCATTTTGCCGTCGCCGTTTTCGGCACTGCCGAACTTGCTCATGATGCCGGAAATCAGCCGGCAGATGCGGCCGCCCCACTTTGTGTGGCGCGCATCGTCCAGGCAGTTGTAGATCGTGATCGGCGCACTGGTGTCGACTGTGCGGCACGGCAGTTCGCCATAGACCGCGCTCCATTCCTGGTCGCTGATATTCTGCACATCGGCCGTGTAATAAGACGGCGCCGTCTTGTGATAATCCGGGATCTCGGCTGTGCAGGTGCTTTCCACGGTCAGATCCGCCTGCAGGCGGATGTCGCGGCTGGAGGCGCCCACAAGAATTTCAAAATTACCGCTTTCTACCTGCCAGTCGCCAAGATTTACATTGTAAAAAGCAAAGGCACGCTTGGAAAGCGTCAGCGTGATCACCTGCTCCTCGCCGGCTTTCAGGAAGACTTTTTGGTAACCCTTCAGTTCCTTTTCCGGGCGGAAAATCGTGGACTCTGTGTCTTTTACATAGAGCTGCGCTACCTCTGCGCCGTCCACACTGCCGGTATTTTTGACTTTAAACGTGACCGTGACCTCGTCCGTGTCCTGGATCTTGGCCGCAGAAAGCTGCAGGTCACTGTATGCAAACTGCGTGTAGGACAAGCCATAGCCAAACGGGAACAGCACGTCTTTTTTCGCGGTGTCATAATAACGGTAGCCAATATAGACGCTCTCTTTATGTTCGCTGGCGACCTTGCCCGGGTAATTGCCCCAGGTCGGGTTGTCCTCCAGCGAAAGCGGATACGTCTCTGCCAGTTTGCCGCTTGGGTTCACCGCACCGGTCAGCAGGCGCGCCACGGCGCTGCCGCCGGCCTGGCCGCCGAGCAGCGAATGCAAAACGCCTTTTACAGAGCCGATCCACGGCATGCGCATAACGGAGCCACCTGCCAGAACGACCACGGTGTTTTCGTTGGCGGCGCTGACTGCTTCGATCAGGTCGTTGTGGCACTGCGGAATATCGATCGACTGGCGGTCATAGCCTTCCGCCTCGAATTCTTCCGTCAGGCCGGCAAAAACGATCGCCACATCGGCTGTTTTGGCCTTGGAGACTGCCTCTTTAACAAGGATATCATCGCGCTGGTCCACGCCTTTTTTATAGCCCTGTGCAAAATCGCAGGTAAAGCCGAGCGCTTTCAGGCTGTCGAGCGCATTGTCGATCTTCGTTGGGTTGATGACCGACGAACCGGCGCCCTGGTAGCGCGGCGACTTGGCCATTTCACCGATCACAGCAAGACGCGCGCCCTTTTTCAGCGGCAGAACAGCGCCGTCGTTTTTCAGAAGCACCATAGAGCCCTCGGCCACTTCGCGCGCCACCTCATGGTTGCGGTCGTAATCGCATTCATCCTTTGCGTTTTCAAGCGTTTCTTTCGCTTTTAAAATCAGTTCGACCACGTTGTCTACGCGGGCATCCAGATCTGCTTCCGGCAGCGTGCCGTTTTGTACGGCGTCGATCAGCTTCTGTGTATTGTATTCGCCAGAGCTCGGCATCTCAAGATCGGTGCCGTATTTCACGCCCTCCACGCGGTCCACGCTGGCGCCCCAGTCGGTGACGATCAGGCCCTTGAAGCCCCACTCGTCGCGCAGCACCTTTTGCTGCAGCCATTCGCTTTGCGAGCAATATGTACCGTTTAAGCGGTTGTAGGCGTTCATGACCGTCCACGGCTGCGACTCCTTCACCGCGATCTCATACTGGGCAAGGTACAGTTCACGCATTGCGCGTTCATCGATCGCCTCATTGACGACCATGCGGAAAGCTTCCTGCGAATTGCAGGCAAAATGCTTCAGCGACGCACCAATGCCTTTGGACTGGATGCCGTTGATCAGTGCAGCGGCATTTTTACCGGCCAGGTACGGATCCTCAGAAAAATACTCAAAATTACGGCCGCAAAGCGGTGAACGCTTGATATTGGCGCCGGGGCCGAGAATGACCGACACCTTCTCATGAATACACTCATCGGCAAGCGCCTGTCCCATTTTGTAAACAAGCGCCGGGTCCCAAGCACACACATTGGTGGCAGCCGGCGGCATGCAGGTGGCCGGCACAGAATTGCCCAGGCCGATCTTCTTGTCCTCTTTCGAGGGGTTGGGATTTTGTTTTCTGAGCCCGTGCGGGCCGTCGGTCAGCATGATCACCGGCAGGCCGAATTTTTCTGAACCTTTGGCATGCCAATAGTCTTTGCCGGAAACCAGACGGACCTTTTCTTCCAGCGGCATCTGGCTGACGATTTCAGGATGCTTCATAAAAACTCCTTTCAAATGGTGGGGTGTTTACAAATTTCCGCTCCCAAAAGGGCGGTTTTCATTATTATACAATATAAAAAGCGATTTGCAAAGATTTTTTAGCAGAAAAGAACAAAAAAATAAACAAATTCTAAATAGAGCGCCCATCTGCTGCCCAAATGAAAAAATTTATGGAAAATACAGGCCGGATGCGCTATAATAATCCTAACAATCTGACGAGGCGAAAAGATGAAGATCGGTTTTTATGATTCCGGCATCGGCGGGCTGAGCGTACTGCAGACAGCCATGGAAATGCTGCCGAATGAAGAGTTTATATATTACGCAGACACGGACCATGTACCCTACGGCGAAAAAAGCAACGATGAAATTTTGGCGTTTGCGCGCCGGGCCGTGGACTTTTTGATCGCAAAAGACGCCAAAGCCATTGTGATCGCCTGCAACACCGCCACAAGCGTGGCCGCCAAATACCTGCGCGGTGTGCACACGCTGCCGATCATCGGCATGGAACCGGCCGTAAAGCCGGCTGTGGAAGAAAAAAACCACAAGCGCATTTTGGTCAGCGCCACACCGGTCACCATACGCGAAAAAAAGCTGCACGACCTGATCGAGCGGGTCGATCTGCACCACGAGACCGACCTGATCGCACTTGGCGGCCTTGTCACCTTTGCCGAGCGCAGCGAATTTGACTCGCCCGCCGTACACGCCTATCTAAAAGAAGCGCTTGCCCCGTTTGCATCTGAAAACTACTCGGCTTTCGTGCTTGGCTGCACGCACTTTAACTATTTTAAAGACACGCTGCGCCAGATCCTGCCGGCGCACATTCGCTTTGTAGACGGCTGCGACGGCACGGCCAGGCAGCTTAAAAACGTGCTGACGCAAAATGGCCTTTTGGAGCAAAACAAAAGGTCTGCCGAATTTTACTTTTCCGGCAGACCTGCAGATTCCGATAAAGAAAAAGCGTATTTTCACCAGCTGCTCGGCCGGCTGGAAGCCATGGCCAAAATCAGCTGAGTGCTTTTTCACGCGACTGACGGTCAAGCTTTTTGGCGATCAGCGGCACGACCTCGTCCTTTTGAATGTGCAAAACAAGCGCAAATTCCTCATACAAAATATTTTCCGCTTCACGAAAGAGCTGCTCGTCACCGGCGTGCAGCTTTTTTCCGTTTTCCAGAAGCTCCTGCTTGTGCAGATAAAGAGACTTGATCATTTTCATAATGCGAAAGCAATCGCCGCTTTTCAAAATGGTGCGAAACGTTTCCTTGCGTGCAGCCGAATCTTCGATCCAGTCGGCTTTTTCATCCGGCATGGCGTCTATGATGGCATAGATCTCCTCCGGCTGCAAAATACGGCGCATTTTACCCACCAGCGCCTCGTTGGAAAGCGGCACATAAACGGTATTGTTGCTGCGCGTGACCGGCGTCAAAATATAGTACATCTCTTTTTTACCGCAAAAATTTTCTTCACAGATCTGCGTGATTTTGCAAACGCCGTTCACGCCGTACTGCACCAGATCTCCTTCCCTGAACAAAAAAACACCTCCAAATTAAAGTTCACCGCGCGCAAACGCACGCAGATTGGTATAAATCAGTTCAAACAGACGCCCCTGCGTCTGTTCAGAAACAAAGCTGTTGTGCGGGGAAAGAAGCACATTGTCCAGCTTCCATAAAGGACTGTCGGCAAAAAGCGGTTCATTTTCAAACACATCGAGCGCCGCCCCTTTCAAAACACCGCTTTGCAGTGCAGAAATCAGCGCCTGCTCGTCCGCAAGCCCGCCGCGCGCCACATTAATAAATACGGAGCCGGCACGCATGACGGAAAACCTTTTTGCATCAAACAGATGGTACGTCTCTTTGGTAAGCGGCAAAGTCAAAACAACGGCGTCGCTTTGCGCCAAAGCCGCATCCAGCTGTTCGACCGAATACAAGCCGTCGATCGATTCATCTGCCACTGACAGCTTTTGATCTACAGCAAGCACACGGCAGCCAAATGCTTTGAGCCGCACAGCCACCGCCTGGCCAACGCTGCCGTACCCCACAATGCAAACGGTTTTGCCGCACAGTTCCAAAAGGCCGCGTTCCTTTTGCCAAAGACGGGCTTGCTGATTGGCATAAAACCGGGCAGACGCTTTGTAAATTTCCAAAAGCTTAAGCACGACCCACTCCGCCATCGGCACACTATACACACCGCAGGCATTGCGCAATAAAATTCCATGATCGTGCATATACTCCAGCGGCACCCGATCGAGCCCTGCGCTTGTGAGCTGTACAAACTTCAAATTTTCAAACAAAGCAATATCGTTGTACAAAAACAAACTGTTGCATACGGCTGCGTCAAACGACTTGCAGTCTACATCCAGCGCACAGCGTTCTTCCTGCACAAACACCGGCGTGTAGCCAAGTGCTTCTATCGCCTGCAGCTGCGCATCTGTATAAGCAAATGCACCTGTTAACAATAACTTCAAAAAAACACACCCAATTTCTTTGCAACAGATCGTCAAGCAACTTAACAACAATAATTATAGCACATTTTCACAAAAAATGTAATGGCGTTTTGGGCATTTCATCTGAAAAAGTTTAAAGTTTGACTTGATTTTTACTTTTTATTTTAGTATAATAGCATTCGTCCTGTCTCTTAT
>ENA-UAYF01000954-UAYF01000954.1-human-gut-metagenome-genome-assembly--contig:-NODE-954-length-13429-cov-4.634365_pt1 | contig 13429 bp, 8 predicted proteins | sample MGYA00244017_ERZ654600 | MGnify/ENA primary metagenome ERZ654600 (study PRJEB26926, sample SAMN06164490) | human gut metagenome | biome: ENVO:00009003; feature: ENVO:2100002; material: ENVO:00002003... | reverse complement strand
ATCACGACTTTGACATTATCAAAACGTATTTGCAGTAAAAAACACCGCAGCGTCAGCTGCGGTGTTTTTGTGAAATCGTCAGTTTTAATTTTCTGTCGTTTCGGAATTGCTGTTTTCAGTCAGGCCCTGTTCCTTCATGCGTTCTACACGCATGTCGGCCAGTTCAGCGATCATTTGCTGTTTCAGATCGCCGTGAATGTTATAGAAGAGCAAAAATGCAAGTCCATACAAACCGCGAGCAGCGGCCGGCAGGATGCAGAACACTGCCCAAATGCCGTTTAAGATGTCGGGGTCAGTCTGCGGGATCGCGTTGCCCAGCGAGTCGGTCAGCGGTACATAGTTGATCCAGGTCAGCACCATACCGCTCAGCCAGCCGGTCACGGACTGCGACAGCTTCAGGAAATAGCCCTGCACCGTTGTCACGAGCGCTTCGTTGCGCATGCCGTGCTTCCATTCCATATAGTCAAGCGTATCGGCGGTCAGAATCGGGCCGCAAACCAGAATCAGTTTATTCGGCAGGCCGCAGATCGTCAGCGCAACAATTATGTAGATCAGGTTGAAAACTTCATTGTCGCTGAATGTCTGGCCAAACGGGTGGTAGCCGATCAGGAATGTGGTCATATATGCGGTAAAGCCGAAAAGACCGGCGATGATGGCCGTTGTTCTGGCGCCCAGCTTGTTGATCATTTTACCGGCAAGCGGCACCATCAGGTAGTTCGGTATACCGGTGAAAAGGCCGGTGATCGTTGCGTTGGAAAGGCGGCCGGTGTTGTTCAGCCAGAAGTAGTTTTCGGTCGAACCGCCGACGGCTTTGAAGTTGTTGAAAAAGTCACCAAAGATAATGGCGAACAGCGGACGGTTCGTAAAAATCTGCTTGATGGATTCGAGCACGTTTGTCTCGTTCATCTCTTCACGCGTCTGCAGCGGCACGCGTTCACGCATGCTGAAAAAGCCAAAAATAGCAAAACAGGCAACCAGAATCAAAATGGAGTAGGCGAACCCGGTATAGATATCGTTCATGGCAATGTTGCTGTTCAGCTTCGGCAGAAAGTCAGCGAATACCGGTACGAGGGACGGAAGCCAAACGCCGAACAACTCAAAGAACTTCATGGTCGTGATCAGGTTGTTGCGCTCTTTGATATTTGGCGTGATGTTGTAGATCATCAGCTGCCAGGCGTTAAAGTAGCTCATGCCGAGACCGTAAATGATCACAGCGATTACGGTATAGATGACACGGGCGGTCGAGCCCATGTCAGTTGCTGTGAAAATCATGGAACCGCCAATAAGCAACAGCGGCAGCGGCAGGATCAGGTATGGCCTTACGCGGCCCCAGCGCGTTCTGGTACGGTCAATGATCAGGCCGCTGAGCGTGTCGTCCACAGCGTCGTAAATGGTGGTGAACAGCTTGATGTTGGCATATGCCGTTGTGTTTAGCTTTGAAAATGTGATCAGGAAAAATTCCATGTTCGCGTCGAAAAACTGGGTCAGGTTCTTCTGCCCGAAGTTGACCAGTACGAACGCGGCAATTTCCTTTGGCGTCAGGTAACGCTTTTTAGTGTAGGCAAGCTTGTCCAGCGTCTCCTGTTCCTGTGCGGTGATCTCTTCGCTTACTTTTGTTTGTTCAGCCAAATATGATTCCCCATTTCAGTTTGTGATTTTGCTTGTGAAACGGCGCGAAAACGCACGACACATTTAATAAAATGTAATATAAAAATATTAGCATAGAATTATGACTAAATCAACCAATTTTTTCACCTTTTGCAAAAAAAATTATGCCAATTTGCTAAACAGCGCGCCAAACAGGGAATCCATTTTGCAGTGCAATGTCTTTTTTGTTTTCATACCGCATGGCCCTTTTTGCCTTTCACGATCTTTTTAGTTACAGGTGTCTTTTTTTGCATTTCATTGATTTTTTGTTGACTTTTGCTAAAAAAATGAGTATTATATTTTATATCGTTAGAAAAATGGTGAATTTCGAAAGGGTGTATCCGAATGGCAACTTGCCCGAACTGCGGCGCAAAGCTTCATTTTTGGGATGTTTATGCAGAATGCAGAAAATGCGGTGCAAATATCCCGAACCACAACTGGGAAGAACGTCTGGAAGAAGACAATGTAAAAGCAGAGCATGCGTTCGGCGTGTTCTACAGAGCGCTGAATGGTTTTAAGTATGTAACGGTCGGTACAAAGCTGCGCATTGCCCGGCTGGTGCTTTCTTTCCTGCCGGCAGTCGGTTTCATTTTGCCATGGTATTTTATTAATGCGCAAAGCGGCGGCTTTACGCTGACGATCTACTCGCTGTTTGACAGCAATCTTTCTTTGATCGATTTCTTTACATCGTTTTTCGGGGATACATCTTTGTTCTTTTCCAATATGGGCTTTGAGTCATACAGCGGCGCCCTTTCTTTTATGGTATACGGCATCCTGTTCTATGTGCTCAGTGTACTGATGATCGTGATCGCTTTTTTCATGATCATCATTATGTACAGGCATCCGAAAACAAAAGCGACTGTCGTTTTTGATGCGCTCAGCATTGTATTTTGCGTGGCCAGCGCCGTAATGATGTACCTGTCCGGTCAGCAGGCCGCTGTGCAGGGCAGCTTTGCATTTGGCACCACGCCTATGACAGATGCGGCGGCGACTGTCGGCTGGGGACTTTTCGTAAATTTGGCGCTGCTTTGTGTGGCTTTTGTAATGAATGTGCTCGTCAGCCGTGCCAAGGCCAAGACGGATGAGGAGCTTGAGGCGGAGCGCGCTGCCAAGCAGGCTGCGAAAGAAGCCAAGCAGGAAGCAGAAGAGGAAAAGAAGCGTATTGCACACGAAGAAGCCAAGAAAAAGGCTGAAGCCGAGAACAAGAAGAAGATTGAGGCTGCAAAGGCCAGAATGGCCGAGCTTAAGCGTGAACGCGAAGAAAAAGGCAAAAACAAAAAGAAATAAAATACATGCAGGCCCCAAACAAATTTTTGGTTTGTTTGGGGCTTTTCTTGACCTGAAAATGGCGCGTGTGCTATAATAAATTAAATTTTCTTGTAAGTGGATCGAATCGATTTGCGGCTCGGAGGTCTAGTTATGCAAAAACAACATAAAACAGCGATCGAAAAGGCGCACACTGGCCGTTTGTCCTGTTTGTGGCAGAAGGTCTGCCTGGCGCTTTCTTTTGTTTTTATTATTTTGATCCTGGTCGGCGTGCTCGGCTTGAACCTGTTTTCAGGCAGCTTCACAACAAACGATGCGCTCAGCAGCGGTGCGTTGAACTCGTCGTCCTATCTGCGTGTCGTGCTTTGGCTGATGCCGGATTCCGTTACGTCGGGCGACCGCGTTTATTATGTTGAAGAAAATCCGGATCATGATGAAACCGAAAACAGCGGCGTTGCAGCCATGCTGAATGCCCTGCAGTTCTATTATTATGAAGAGGATGCGCAGGGCCGGCAGCAGAAAGTCATTGTTGGCGATGGGGAATCCGGCAGCATACAAAAGCTTAGCGTTGCTTTTGAATTTTTGATGGAAGTATCTGATGTGGTCGACACCATGCGCACGGTTTTGCAGGTCGTTGTCGGCGTAGCAGCCGGTGGGCTGATCGTAACCGTGATCTATGCAGGCTGTAAGGAGTATGACCGTATTCAGCGTTCTAAGGAAAAACAGCGCACACCGCGCGTTCGCAGACGTAAATAATATTTTGCCGGTCTGAAAGGCAGAAAAGGTGGTTGGGCACATGAAATATGAAAAATTGTTTTCTCCGTTTAAAATCGGCGCGCTGGAACTGAAAAACAGAGTTGTTATGGAGCCGATGCTGATGGGGTTTGGCCAGATCGACGGCAAGGCAACGCCGCAGATGGCCGCTTATTATGAAGAGCGCGCCAAAGGCGGTACCGGGCTGATCGTGACCGAGATCACGCGCGTAAATGATGTGACAGGCGCGTCCTCTTTCGGCCAGCTTGCCGTGTCGCATGACTACCATATTGCGCCGCTGGCGGAAATGGCAAAGCGCATCCACAAGCACGGGGCAAAGCTGATGGTGGAGCTGCACCATCCCGGCCGCCAGAACCTGGGGCTGATGATCGGCACGGTGCCGCTTAGTGTGGCGTGTGAAAAATTTGTGCCGAAATACCGCGATTTGCTGTTCGGCATCGTTCCTGCCGGGCGTAAGCTGATGGAAAAAAATATTGTACCGCCGGTCGTATCGCCGTCTGAATGTGAAATCAGCAAGTTCTCCGGCTGTAAAAACCGGGCGCTGTCTTTAAAAGAGATCAAGCAGCTGATCGGGCAGTTTATCGACGGTGCAGAGCGTGTAAAAAAAGCCGGCTGCGACGGCGTTTACCTGCACGCGGCGCACGGATACCTCATCCAGCAGTTTTTAAGCCCGCACACGAACCATAGAACCGATGCGTACGGCGGCAGCTTGGAAAACCGCATGCGCTTTTTGCTGGAGATCCTCACGGGCATCAAAAAGCGCTGCGGTGCAGATTTCCCGGTCGTGGTGCGCCTTTCGGCTGATGAGATGTACGCATCTTCCGGCCGTCCGGGTGTCGGCTATACGCTGGAGGAGGGTGTACAGATCGCGCGCCGCCTGGAAGAGAACGGCGTGGATGCGATCGATGTCTCCTGCGGCGCTTATGATACATTCAACAGCTGGCTGGAGCCGGTCTCTTATGCCAGCGGCTGGCGCACGCCGATGATCCAGGCGGTCAAGCAAGCCGTTTCTGTGCCGGTGATCGCTGTGAACCTGACCCGTACGCCCGAACAGGCCGAAGCGCTTTTGGAAAGCGGTGTGCAGGATATGATCGGTCTTGGCCGTCCGCTGATCGCCGACCCTTACTGGTGCCAAAAGGCGCAAAATGCACAGGAAAAGCTGATCAAACACTGCATCTGTTGTCTGTACTGTTTTGAAAGCATGGAAGACGGCGCGTTTCGCGGCACCTGCGGGCACTGCAGTGTCAATCCGTTTGTCGGGCGCGAGCCGGCATCTTTGCAAAAAGACGGCTCCGGCCGCAAAGTGGCAGTCGTGGGCGCCGGCGTGGCCGGCCTGACGGCGGCTGAGCTGCTTGCGCGGCGCGGCTTTGCCGTAACGGTTTACGAGAAAAATGACCATATCGGCGGGCAGGTCTACTTGGCTTCCAGACCGCCGCAAAAAGAAAGAACTTACTGGTGCGCGCAGGACATTTATGAAAATGCCCTGGCACTTGGCGTACATTTTGAGTTTCCCTGCAGCGTTTCGGCGGATATGCTTGTAAACGCCGGTTATGCGGCGGTGATCGTAGCGACCGGCGCGGATGCTGTTTTTCCGCAGGCCATGCAGCAAGAGCATGTGTACACATCGTCCGATGTGCTTGACGGCTGCGTTTCGCTGAACGGAAAAAAAGTTATCGTAGTCGGTTCCGGTCTGACCGGGCTGGAGACGGCGGAGATGCTTTGCGCCGGGGGCAATCAGGTCACGGTCGTAGAGATGGCGGATTCTGTTGCACCGGGCGCATGGTTCCAGCAGACAGACGACCTGCTGCCCAAGCTGAAAAAGCAGGGCACGGTGTTTTATACGTCTTCCAAATTCGCCGGTCTGCAAAACGGCGCTGCCGTTTTACAGAATGCAAAAACCAAACAGGAACTGAAACTGCCGTGCGATGCCGTTGTGCTGGCGCTTGGCGCACGGCCGCAGCATGCGCTTTATGACGCGCTGCAGGGCAAAGTGCCGGCGCTTTACCGCATTGGTGACGCAGTGCAGGTCGGCCGCATTGCCGATGCGGTGCGCAGCGCGTTCGAGACGGTGCAGTCTATTCAATAAATTCGCAAAGCTGGTGTACATATGGCGCAAAACAAACACGAACGGCTTCTTTATGATCGTCCGTTAAAAGCAATCATTCTGTTTTCGCTGCCCATCATGGCCAGCAGCTTGCTGCAGTTTATGTACAATCTGGTCGACAATATCGTTGTCGGCCGTTATGTCGGGCCCGAGGCGCTGGCGGCCGTCGGTGTGGTTTCCCCGATCAACAGCTTTATTATTGGCACCTGCATGGGACTGAGCAGCGGTTTTTCCATTCCGGTCGCACAGGCGTTCGGCGCCGGCAAATCGCGGCAGATGAATCACTATGCCGGCAACAGTCTTTCGCTTTGTGTACTGATTGGCGTAGGCTTTGCCGTGTTTGCCGAAATTTTTTCTACGCCGCTGCTGCGACTGATCCATACGCCCGACAATGTTATCGACATGGCTAGCGCGTATATCGGCATTATTTATCTGGGCATTCCGGTGCAGATGCTTTATAATAATCTGACCGGCATTGCGCGCGCAGTGGGCGACAGCAAGACGCCGCTTTATTTTCTCGCGGTCAGTACGGTGGTGAATTTGGGGCTTGATCTGCTTTTTGTCGGCCGTTTCGCCATGGGCGTGGAGGGCGCTGCCATTGCAACGCTGATTTCACAGGTCATTTCCATGGTGCTTGCCGCTAACTATGTGCTGCGCCGCAACAAAAGCCTGCGAATTGAAAAAAGTGATTTCCGTCTGCAAAAGCAGACTTGTCTGCATATGCTGAAAATCGGCGTGCCGCTTTCTTTGCAGTTCACAGTCACCTCCATCGGTTCCATGTGTCTGCAGGGGGCGGTCAACAGCTTTGGCTCTAATGTGGTGGCCGGGTTTACGGCAGCGGGCAAGGTGGAAAATATTGCGAATATACCGCTTTCCGGCCTTGGCGTCAGCACGGCTACATTTATTTCTCAGAATTTCGGCGCCGGCAATTATGCCAAGATCCGCAAAACCGTTTACCGCGTGCTTGTGCTCGATATTGCACTCTCCGTGTTCAGCAGCCTGTTTTTGCTCGTTACGCGAGATGCAGTCGTGCCGCTGTTTTTGACCGAGTCCAACACGGCCATACGTTCTGCGGCCAACAGCTACCTTCTGGCCATTGCCCAGTGCTACAGCATTTTGTCGGTGCTTTATGTGCTGCGCAATTCTCTGCAGGGGCTCGGCACGACCTATGCCAATGCGGCCGCCGGAGCCGGGGAGCTTTTCGGCCGTATTTTTGTTGCGTATGCGCTGAAATCTGTTTTCGGCTTCAGTGCCGTGTGTTACGCCGGTCCGGTCGCCTGGGCATTTGCGGATGTGGCGCTGGTGCTCATTTTTGTCCGAAAAATGCGCCGGTTAAAGGAAATGGAGAAAAAAGCCGCTTCGCTGACTGAAAAACGGGGCGCTGCAGGGCAGAATGAAAAAGATGTTTTGAAAATTCAGCGCTGAAAAGTGATTCTGCTCTTGACATCTGCTGCATTCTTTGTTATTATATTTAAGCCGTTGAAAAACGGCCTTGTTGTGGGCCATTAGCTCAGTTGGTTAGAGCCCCCGGCTCATAACCGGTCGGTCCGGGGTTCGAGTCCCTGATGGCCCACCAGATATAGGGGTATAGCTCAGTTGGTAGAGCAGCGGTCTCCAAAACCGCGTGCCGAGGGTTCGAATCCTTCTGCCCCTGCCAAACACAGGCACCGCATTTGCGGTGCCTTTTTTAATGCTTTGAAACCCGAGGCACGCGCGTGCCGGGCAACACACGCGACCGCTGCCGGCGGCAGAAAAAGGGAGCGTTTGTTGGCGCAGCGGTCAAAATTTGCGCTGTGAAAGCAGCAGGCAAATTTTGGGCACCGCAAGAGGGCGGCGGAGCCGTTCGAATCCTTCTGCCCCTGCCAAACACAGGCACCGCATTTGCGGTGTCTGTTTTTTATAATGAAAGCTGAAAGGATGTTCATCCTCACAAAATCCGGAAAGAATCGAAATTTGAGAAATCTATAATTTGAACGTTTCCAACTTATTGGTTCATGTTTTAGTATATTGGGGAGCAAGCAGCCATGTTTGCATAAAATTAATCAAAAGTTTAGAGATGAAACACAAAAACGACTTTCTAAATGCGTAAAAAAATGGTAAAATAGCACTAACAATTCTGTTGTTAATATTTTTGGGGAGGAATCGTTATGGTAAACAGATTCGTTTTAAATGAGACAAGCTATCACGGCGCCGGCGCAATCCAGGAAATTGCTACGGAAATCAAGGGCAGGGGTTTTGCAAAAGCATTTGTGTGCTCCGACCCGGACCTTATTAAATTCAACGTTACCAAAAAGGTAACGGATGTGCTCGACAATGCCGGCATCGCCTATGAAATTTACAGTGAAATCAAGCCGAACCCGACGATCGAAAATGTGCAGACGGGCGTGGAGGCTTTTAAGGCTTCGGGCGCAGACTGCATTATCGCCATCGGTGGCGGCTCCTCTATGGATACGGCCAAGGCGATCGGCATCATCATTAAAAACCCCGAGTTTGCCGATGTCCGCTCGCTTGAGGGCGTTGCGCCGACCAAAAATAAGTGCGTACCGATCATTGCCGTGCCCACAACGGCCGGCACTGCAGCCGAGGTCACGATCAACTATGTTATTACCGACGCGGAAAAAAGCAGAAAAATGGTGTGCGTCGATGTGCACGACATTCCGGTCGTTGCCGTTGTTGACCCGGATATGATGTCTTCCATGCCGAAAGGTCTTACGGCCGCTACGGGTATGGATGCGCTCACCCATGCGATCGAAGGCTATATCACAGCCGGCGCGTGGGAAATGAGCGACATGTTCCACCTGAAAGCCATCGAAATCATTGCCAAGCATCTCAGAGGCGCTGTGGAAAACACGCCGGAGGGCCGCGAGGGCATGGCGCTTGGTCAGTATATCGCCGGCATGGGCTTTTCAAACGTAGGTCTCGGTATCGTTCACTCTATGGCGCACCCGCTCGGCGCTGTATATGATACGCCGCACGGCGTTGCCAACGCCATCATCCTGCCGACTGTTATGGAGTATAACGCGCCGGCCACCGGCGAAAAGTACAGAGATATTGCCAAAGCTATGGGCGTTACCGGCGTAGACGAAATGACGCTGGATGAAGCCAGGAAGGCTGCGGTCGACGCCGTTAAACAGCTTTCTCAGGATGTTGGTATCCCGGCTGATCTGAAAGATATCGTCAAGCCCGAGGATGTGGATTTCCTTGCCCAGTCTGCATATGACGATGCCTGCCGTCCCGGCAACCCGCGCGAAACCAGCGTGGAAGAAATCAAGCAGCTTTATCTTTCCCTTATGTAAGATGAAAAAATAATGTGTGCCATGCGCCGCCGCAGGTTGTAAATTACCTGCGGCGGCTTTTTTGCGCGGAAAAATAGGTTTAGAACGACTCTGTATTCTGTAAGATATAGTTCCGATAAAATCAGCGAAGGCGACGCAGTGCGTGAAGCGGCGCCAAGCTGTAAAAAGACGAAACGCAAAAATTGCGTTTCGTCTTTTTGTTAGTAGCGTTTCGTTAAAGCGGGCATTTTTCAACGATTTCGGTTTTCGATTTGTTTTCAAAATAAAGCGGTTTTGAAACAATGCTTTGCCCGTCTGAGACGGTAAATGTGTAAAGGCCGTTCAGGTACACCGTGTCGCCCTGTTCGTTGACCGAATAAAGATCTTTTTCCGAAAGGGAAACGGTGATTTCTTTTTCTTCGCCGCTGTGTATTGCAAAACGCCTAACGGCGATCAGTGCGCGTATCGGGTTTGCATATGACGTTTCGGGCTGCTTTACATAGACCTGCAGCACTTCGTCACAATGCCGCGTGCCGGTGTTTTGGATTTTGCAGCAGATCGTCAGCTCCTCTATTGTGCAGTCTGTAAGGCGGAACGTCGTGTAAGTCTGCCCATATCCGAACGGGTACTGTACTTCGCCGGTAAAGTAGCGGTATGTGCGGTTTTTCATTGCGTAATCTTCAAATGCCGGCAGGTCGTCTGTGCTGTTGTAAAAAGTCACCGGAAGCTTGCCGCTGGGGGAGACTGCACCGAACAGCAGATTGGCAATGGCTCTGCCTGCTTTTGCCCCGGGGTACCAGCACTGCATAATGGCGTCTACACGCGCTTTGTACGGGCGAAAATCCATGGCGCCGCCGGAAAAGTTTAAAATAATGATTTTTTTGCCTGTGGCAATCAGTTTCTCCAGCAGCTGCTTTTGTACATTGGGCAGCTCCAGCGTGCGGCGGTCGCCCTGCTTGCCCAGCATTCCGCCGCCGCCCTGCAGAAGTTCACCGGCTTCCTCGCCTTCCATGGAGCAGTCCAGTCCGGTGCACATCAGCAGCACATCTGCCTGCTGTGCTTTCTTGTAAGCCTCTGTCTGTAAGCGGGCGTTTTCCTTTTTATCATAGGAATATCCCTGTGCGTAATCGGCATTTATGTGCATCTCCTGCAAAGCCTGCCGTATTTTAACAAAACTTGTTGGGGTACCAAAATAGTTGCCAAGGTAGGCCAAATCGTTTTCTGCGTTGTAGCCGATGAGCAGGAATTTCTGCTGCTTATTTTGCAGCGGCAGGATACCGTTGTTTTCCAAAAGCACAATGCCTTTTTCCGCCATCGTCACAGCAAAGGCTTCGTTTGCCGGCGATGCGTTTTCATTTGGCGGGATCGCATCAAAAGGGCAGTCGTGCGCAAACATGCCAAGGCTGCTTCGTACAGCGAGGAGCCTGGCGGCGGCAGATTTCAGCGTTTCGCGGCTGACCATTTTGAACGCATAGGAAAGCGGCAAAAATTTAAACATTTTACCGCACTCCAGTTCACATCCGGCGTTTAAAGCAAGCGCCGCGCCTTTTACAGGATTGGATGCCAGCCGGTGGTGCTTCACAATATCGCAAAGCGCGCCGCAGTCCGATACAAAATATCCCTCAAATCCCCAGGCGTCGCGCAAAAGCTTCTGGATCATCGTGTTGGATGCGCAGCAGCCTTCACCGTTTACACGGTTATATGCGCCCATCACACCGCATACTTCGCCCTGCGTAACGGCCATTTTAAATGCGGGCAGGTAGGTCTCAAATAAATCTTTTTTAGAAACTTTTGCGTCAAAAGAATGACGCTGCGCTTCCGGGCCGCTGTGCACGGCAAAGTGTTTTGCACACGCAGCCGTCTGTATGTAGTTCGGGTCGTCTCCCTGAAGTCCTTTTATAAATGCGACCCCCAACAGGGCGGTCAAATATGGGTCCTCGCCGTAAGTTTCCTGACCGCGTCCCCAGCGCGGATCTCGGAATATGTTTATGTTCGGCGACCACATGGTAAGTCCTTTGTAAATACCATAGTCGCCTTTTTGCTGGCAGTCGTTATATTTGGCGCGTGCTTCTGTAGAAATGATCCCGGCACTTTTGTACAGCAGTTCATCGCTGAAGGTGGATGCCATACAGATGGCCTGCGGAAATACGGTTGCCGTACCTGCGCGCGCCACGCCGTGCAAACACTCGTTCCACCAGTTGTAGGGCAGGACCGCCAGCCGCTTGATACCGCGGGAAGCGCTTAACAGCTGCGATATCAGCTCGCGAACCGACATCTTTCCGGCCAGTTCCAACCCCTTTTGCCTGTGTGATTCTTTCGCTTTCTGATTCATGAAATTGCACACTCCCATTGACAAAATAGCAAAAAAACTGTATAATGTGCACATACCGTGCTCGTGCACGGTCATCATACAATAGAATTTTACCACAGAATACAACATAAAACAAGGGAGTAGTTGAAATGCCGATCACCGAAAAAGAAATTGCGGCTCTTGCCGGTGTCAGCCGCGGCACGGTCGACCGTGCGCTCAAAGACCGGCCGGGCGTTTCCCCTGAAACGAAGGCGCGCGTTCTGGCCATTGCAAAAAAATACAATTACCGCCCGAATATTCTGGGAACGGCGCTTGTGCGTTCGGGAAAAACCACGCTTGTGCCCGTGATCTTAAACAGCGTTGGGAATCCGTTTTTTACCGCAGTGAAGGATGGGATGGCCGCTGCGCAGAAGGAGCTGTCCGGTTACGGCATTCGGCTTGCGTTAACAGAGTTTAAAGGTTATGAAGCTGCACATCTGCTGGATATTCTGAATGCGTTGCCCCCGGACACAAAGCAGCTGATCGTTTCGCCGATTTGTGACGAAAGGGTGGAGCAAAAACTGCAGCAGCTTGTCTGCAGCGGCGTTAGTGTCGTTATGCTGACCAGCCGGCTGGAATCGCTGAAAAACGCTAAGTACATTGGCTGTGACTATCTGAAAAGCGGTCGTGTAGCGGGGCGGCTGGTCGGTCTGCTTTCAGGCGGACAGGCAAATCTGTTTTTGGTTACGGGCAGCGTGCACCATAAAGGGCATGCACAGCGCGTGGACGGCATCCGCAATATTTTATCCAGAGATTATCCCGGGGTACGTCTTCTGGGTGTGTCCGAAAATCTTGACGATGACGAAGTGGCGTACCGCGCCATGCAGCAGGCGCTGCAGCAGTACCCGGAAATGGATTTTGTTTACATAATCGCCGGCGGCGTCAACGGCACTTTGCGTGCGCTCAGCGAACAGGAGCGGTATATACGCGTCTGTACTTTCGACGAGACGCCGATGGCGCAAAAAGCGCTTCTTTCCGGCCGGATTTTGGCCACCATTTGCCAGCAGCCTTATGAACAGGGTTATCAGGCGGTGAAAGCTATTTTTGACAAGGTTATCGGCCAGCGCCCGTTTGGCAGCGATTTTTATACAGAACTTTCCATTAAAGTGGATCAGTCTTTGTGACGGCTGCATTTAAAATTGCTTTGTGTTTGTATGGATAAAGGCTGAAAATATAATATGTGACGAACGGCAGTGTAAAAAATTATAACCGGTACAGAATATTTTGTTTAGCATAAGAGAGGGCCATATGAAGTGTTTGTTTTCCTTTAACCAGTATAATGCGTCTAAATTGCTTTCACGCTGGGAATACCCGATCGCCGAAAACACTTCTTCGGAAGATGTTGCGCTTACGGTGCAGTCGCACACCGGGCAAGACGGCTTTAAAGTCACGCATCTTGTTTTTACGGCAAAGCGAACCTGCAAGCAGGTGGGGATCAGCGTGATTTTTGAGGCCGATGCCCACGATCTTTCGGATTACATTTTTGCGCCGGCTGCGCTTTACAACGGCAACCGCTTTTATAGCGTCCGGCGGGAATATGCGCCGATGTATACCCGGGAAGATCTTGCCATGTGCCGCAAAGGTCCGGTCATTACGGATGTCCCGCGGCTTTATTTGGACGGCACAGGAAGGGCGCAGCTCAATACCGGTGATTTGACCACGCCGTGCGCCGGCTATTTTTCCGAAAGCCGCAAGCAGGGCTTCTTGCTGTTTTGGCGGCAGAAAAACGAGGCCGGCAACTTCGGCCTTACGGTTGCGGAAAATCTGGAAAATGGGAAGCTTCGTTTTTACCTTTCTGCGCCCTGTGTGCGTGAAGAAACGAAATATGCCATGTGCACGACCGGCGCGCCCTCAGACGACCGCGGCGTATCTTTAAAAAAAGGCGATACGCTGACTTTTGATTTTGAAGAATACAGCTTCCCGTGCGAAAGCATAACGGCGTTTTTGAACACATTTTTTAAAGTCCGTATCCGGCCGAATCTTGCGCATAAGCTGCCGGACCTGTCTCTTATA
>ENA-UAYF01000940-UAYF01000940.1-human-gut-metagenome-genome-assembly--contig:-NODE-940-length-13538-cov-4.579396_pt1 | contig 13538 bp, 15 predicted proteins | sample MGYA00244017_ERZ654600 | MGnify/ENA primary metagenome ERZ654600 (study PRJEB26926, sample SAMN06164490) | human gut metagenome | biome: ENVO:00009003; feature: ENVO:2100002; material: ENVO:00002003... | reverse complement strand
TATTAAGTCGTCGGCAGCGTCAGATGTGTATAAGAGACAGGTTCGCATTCGGTCGGTTTTGATCGATCTGGGTTCGGGGATCAGCACCATTTTGCGCACCTGCCGTTCTTTTTTGTATTATTTGCGTAAATTTTAGCATATTTGGGGGAAATTTATCAATCTGTTGGGCTTTTTTTCATAATATTATTAATATTTGTAAAAAATGCTTCCCTTTTTGTTACAAATTTGTTATTATATATAAGGTTATTTGCAGAATATTACGCGTTCATACGCAAACGATAAGCATAGAGTTTTTGAATCCATGAAATCAAGAGGTGGCAAACCTTGGAAAAATTTTTGATCCACGGCGGCAATGAGCTTTTTGGTGAGATCGACATATCCGGCGCCAAAAATGCAGCCGTCGCCATTCTTCCTGCGGCCATTTTGGCATCTGAACCTGTCCGAATCGAAAATCTGCCCAACATCAGCGATGTGAATCTGATGATCAAAATCATCAGCGAAATGGGCGCCGGTGTAAAATTTGTCAATAAACATACGATCGAGATCGACCCTACCAAACTGAACCCCGACAGCATCGTGCCGTATGAGCTGGCTTCCAAATGCCGCGCCAGCTATTATTTTATCGGCGCCATGCTCGGCCGTTTTAAGAAGGCAGAGGTCGCCATGCCCGGCGGCTGTGACTTCGGCGTGCGCCCGATCGACCTGCACATCAAGGGCTTCAAGGCACTCGGCGCCGAGGTGGAAGTCATCAACGGCATGGTCTGCGCCCACGCTAAAAAGCTGACCGGCTCGTCGGTTTATATGGACATTGTTTCGGTCGGCGCCACCATGAACGTTATGCTGGCCTCAGTGCTTGCCCAGGGTCTTACGGTCATTGAAAATGCAGCGAAAGAGCCGCACATCGTCGACCTTGCGCTGTTTCTCAATTCCATGGGCGCCGACATCCGCGGCGCCGGCACCGATACCATTAAAATCAAAGGCGTGCAGAAGCTGCACGGCTGCGCCTATTCCATTATTCCCGACCAGATCGAGGCCGGTACTTACATGGTCGCTGCAGCGGCCTGCGGCGGCAATGTGCTGGTGAAAAACGTGATCCCGAAGCATCTGGAATCCATCAGCGCCAAGCTGGAAGAGGCCGGTGCCAAAATCGTGGAGTATGACGACGCGATCCGTGTTGCGCGCAACCGCAAGCACTGCGATCTGCAAAAGTGCAACGTGAAAACGATGCCGCACCCCGGTTTTCCCACCGATATGCAGCCGCAGATGGCGGTGCTGCTGTCCATTGCACAGGGCACCAGTATCCTCAGTGAAAGCGTGTGGGACAACCGTTTTCAATATGTGGGTCAGTTGGTACGCATGGGCGCCGACATTCAGGTAGACGGCAAAACGGCCGTCATCACCGGCGTAAAGGAACTCAGCGGCGTCAGCGTGCGCGCCACCGACCTGCGTGCGGGCGCGGCCATGGTCATTGCCGGGCTTGTGGCGCGCGGGGAAACGCAGGTGGAGGACATTCAGTACATCGACCGCGGGTATGAGGACATTGTAGAAAAGCTCACGGCGCTCGGCGCGTCCATCCGCCGCGTAAAAGTGGACGATGCAAAAGTAATGGATATTGTTGGCTGAGGGCGTGTTTACGCCCTCTTTTTACGGAGGTTTTTATGGCAAAGGTCTGTCAGCTGTTTTCCGGCAGCAGCGGCAACGCGATTTACATAGAAAATGCAGGGCATTCCATTCTGGTGGACATCGGCGTGTCTGCCAAGCGGTGCGAGGGGGCGCTTCGCCAAATCGGCGTGGACCCGGCCTCTATCCGTGCGGTGGTCGTTACGCATGAGCATGTGGACCATGTGCGCGGCCTGCGGGTGTTTTGCTCGCGCTACGGCACCAATGTGTACGCGCCGTCCAAGTGCCTGCAGTATCTGGAGGCGCACGGCCAGCTCAGCGTGCAGTTTGACGCCCGGCCGTCCGATCTGCCGTTTGACGACGGCTGTTTTCATTTTACGCCGTTTCGCTTGAGCCACGACAGCGCAGACTGTTTTGGTTACAGGATCGACTTGCAAAACGGCACCGGTGTTGCGGTCTGTACCGACACGGGCTATGTGCCTGACGAGGCAAGGGCGGCCATTGCCGGCAGCGACCTTGTTTTTTTAGAGTCTAACCACGAGGTCGATATGCTCAAAAGCGGCCCGTACCCATATTATTTAAAACAGCGCATTTTGTCTGATCGCGGGCATTTAAGCAACGGCGACAGTGCCGCTTTTGCGGCCGAACTGGTGGGCAGCGGCACCACGCGCGTGGTGCTGGCACACCTCAGCCGTGAAAACAACATGCCGGAGCTTGCGCGCAGCGCGGCGTTTGCCAGCTTTGAAAAGATCGGCGCGCACAGCGGTTCGGATTACCGGCTTTATGTGTCGGCGCCGGAAAACACCGAAAGGCCGATCGTTTTATGATGCGGGTGGAGGTCATTGCCGTCGGCAAGCTAAAGGAACGTTTTTTGACGGACGGCTGCGGCGAGTATTTAAAGCGCCTCTCGGCCTATGGCAGGGTGGGCGTGACCGAGATCAAAGAGGAACGCTGCCCGGACGACCCGTCGCCGGCAGAAGTCGAACGCGTGCTTCTGCGCGAGGGGGAACGCATTTTGGCCAAAATCGCCCCGCGTGATTTTGTTGTGCCGCTGTGCATAGAGGGAAAGCAGATGGACAGTGTCGCGTTTGCACACACGCTTGAAAAGGCTGCCCAAGGCGGCGGCCGGCTCGTGTTCGTCATCGGCGGCTCCTTTGGCCTCAGCCCGGCGGTAAAGGCGCGCGGCGACGTGCTTTTCAGTTTTGGTAAAATAACGCTGCCGCACCAGCTTGCCCGCATGGTGCTGCTCGAGCAGGTGTACCGTGCATTTCAAATTTTAAACGGCGGCAAATACCATAAATAAACAAAATGCCGGCCACCAGGCCGGCATTTTGTTTTGTCTAATACATATGTAGCATTGGCTCTGTATAAGAAATGGCATGAAGAGCGTGCCGGCAGCCGGTTTATCTAAAAGAAAAAAGCGCGTGTAACACGCGCTTTTTTCTTTTAGGGGGGATGAAAAGTGATATATTATAAACAAAACCGCTGAGAAGGAAAGACGGTCTTGCTTATAGCAAGTTAAATTTTCTTTTCGGCCACATTCTCGGCCAGTACTTCTCTTTGGTGCTCCACATAGGCCGGCGCGCTGTTTTTGAGCATTGCGCCGCGGATCATAAAGAAGGCAACGTCCTTGCTGATCTTCTCGTAATCCACATCGAGGATCTTGGAAGAAACGTGTTTGGAAAAGAAGTTGATCAGCGGCCCCATGCAGAATGCAGTGATGATGGTGCCGAGACCGATGTTTTGCACGGCGCCGAAGTTGCCGTGCAGCGCCGCCTGCAGGCCGCCGGAAACGACCAGGCCAATGGTCACAACGGTGATGTCGGTCAGCACGCGCGCCCATTTGTGCTGCATGTGCGATTTGCCCGACAGCATAAAGCTCAGTGCGTCGTAGGGGCCTACGCCGACGTTCGCAACAAAAAAGAGCGAACAGGCGAAGCAAAGCACCACAATGCCGCAGCAGAGCACCACAATGCGCACGGCCAGCAAGTCGTAATACGGTGCCAGAATGGGGGTGAACACACCTTCAAAAAACTCGCACACATAGCCGCAGCCCACCATGTTGAACACGGTGCCCACACCAACGAGCCCTCTGTGCGCAACGATCACTACGAACAGCAGCACGCAGATGTTCATGATCAGCTGTACGGTGCCGAAGCGGATGCCGGTCGCGTAGGCGATGTTCATGTTCATGGAGGTGTAGGGGTCCACACCGAAGCCGGACACGGAAAACAGCGAAATACCGAAGCCCATAATCAATATGCTCAGCGCAGATATGACCGAGCGCTTGACCATGTTGTGCTGTACGAACATGTCTTTGATATAGCCGATTGCTTCACCGCTGAATCTTTTCATGTGCCGGACCTCTTTTTCCTGTCTGTGCTCCCTATCTTAGTCCGCTTTTTGCTGAAAATCAAGTGTTTTTTTACATTTCTGCTTTTAGTATGAATTGTACAAAACACAGTTCCATATTTTGTGCATATTGCACAAGTGAAAATTCGCCGGAAACGGCGCTGCGTTGCGTAAAAAATGTGCAGACCCGGCGCTCGTCCGCAGTCTGCACGCTTTTTACTCCATTTGTTTTCCCAAAAACGCGGCCGCCACCTGCACAAGCTTAACCTGTGTTTCATTCGGCAGGGCGCCGGCTTCTGCTTCGATCAGGATCACGCTGCCCGAAACATCGCCGCCGTATACGATGGGGTACACAACGCTTGCGCGCCGGTCGTAGCCTTCGATCGCCGGGATCGGCGTTACGTCCTTTGTGGCGATCATCACGGCGCGCCGGTCCATAATGTCCTCTACCTCTTTGGACACGCGCCGGTCCATCACCTCGCGCTTGCTGATGCCGGACGCGGCCACAACGTGCTCGTTGTCGGTAATGGCGACCGGACAGCCGCCGTTTTTGTTGAGTACCTCGGCGTACTGCCCCGCAAAGGTGGACAGCTCACCGATCGGCGAATATTTTTTGAATATGACTTCACCGTCCGCTTCGGTGTAAATTTCAAGCGGGTCGCCTTCTTTGATGCGGAAAGAACGGCGGATCTCCTTTGGGATTACGATCCTTCCCAGGTCGTCGATGCGCCGCACAATGCCAGTGGCTTTCATTCTCCATTCTCCTTTAAACAAATATTTGCCTTGTTATTGTTTGCCGGTGGTTTTTGTTTATGCGCTTTGTTTGTCTGTTTTTCTGCGGCGCCCGGGCGGAAAAATTTGTGTAAAAGTTTCGCTTGACATTTTTTTGAGCGGTGGTTATAATAAAAATTGCAAATTGAATATTGCCCATTCAAAGACTGTGAAGCAGAAAAAGACCGTTTCTGCCGTTTTCAGAGAGTTGCCGGCCGGTGCGAGGCAACAGCGGCGTTCTGGTGTATAGCTCTCTGCGGAGTTCTGCAGCTGAATAGCAATCAATAGGCTGCAGCGGTTCACCGCGTTATTGGTGAAGGCGTTGCTGGACGCTGAAGGGCGGGGCTTTTGCTCTGCTGAAGTAGGGTGGTACCGTGTAGAATTTCTGCACCCCTATACAAAAATAGGGGTGTTTTTTTATGCCCCGGAAAGAGGTTTTATTTATGAAAAAAGGTTATCAAAAGTATGTCCCGTTTCAGCCCATCGATCTGCCGGACCGCCAGTGGCCGAATCAGCAGATTGAAAAAGCCCCCGTCTGGTGCTCGGTCGACCTGCGCGACGGCAACCAGGCGCTGGTCGACCCCATGAATCTGGAGGAAAAGCTGGAACTTTTCAACACCCTTGTAAAAATCGGCGTCAAAGAGATCGAGGTCGGCTTCCCGTCCGCGTCTGAGACCGAGTACGAGATTTTGCGCACGCTGATCGAGGGCAACTATATTCCGGACGACGTTACGATCCAGGTGCTGGTGCAGGCGCGCGAGCACTTGATCAAAAAAACGTTTGAGGCCATCCACGGCGCCAAAAACGTGATCGTGCATTTTTACAACTCCACCTCCACGCTGCAGCGCAAGGTCGTTTTCCGCACCGATATGCAGGGCGTTATCGACATTGCCGTAAACGGCGCCAAGCTGATCTATGAACTGACCGAGCAGGAGAAGCAGTCGAACCCCGACATGAACATCCGCTTTGAATATTCGCCCGAAAGCTTTTCCGGCACCGAAATGGACAATGCCGTTAAAATCTGTGAGTGCGTGATGGACGCTATGCACATCACCAAAGAAAACCCGATCATCCTGAACCTGCCGTCCACGGTGGAGGGCTCCACGCCAAACGGCTACGCGGATCAGATCGAGTATTTCTGCCGTCACCTGAAAAACCGCGACGCCGCCATCATCTCTTTGCACCCGCACAATGACCGCGGCACGGCTGTTGCAGCGGCGGAACTTGGCCTTTTGGCCGGCGCAGAGCGTATTGAGGGCACGCTGTTCGGCAACGGCGAGCGCACCGGCAATGTAGACATTGTAACGCTGGCGCTCAATATGTGGACACAGGGCGTTGACCCTGAGCTGGATTTCAGCGACATCAATAAGATCAAAGACGTTTATGAGCGCACCACGCACATGTCGGTCGGCCCCCGCCAGCCGTATGCCGGCGAGCTTGTGTTCACCGCGTTTTCCGGCTCGCACCAGGACGCCATCAACAAGGGCCGCAAATATATGGAGGAGACGGATTCGGATTACTGGGAGATCCCGTACCTGCCGATCGACCCGGCCGATGTCGGGCGCGAGTATGAGCCGGTCATCCGCATCAACTCGCAAAGCGGCAAGGGCGGCGCGGCTTTTATTTTGGATATGGACTACGGCATCAAAATGCCAAAGGCCATGCAGACGGAATTCGGCGCCATCGTCAAGGCTGCGTGCGACGCCAAGGGCAAGGAACTGCTCTCCGACGAGCTGTTCGACCTGTTCCAGAAAGAGTACCGCAACGTGGTCGGCCCGTACCGCTTGCTGAACTATAAGGTCTATGAAGAGAAGAATGAGAACGAGGCGCTGACCAGCGTGCACTTTGAGGGCTTGTTCTTGAACCGCGAACACGGCAATGAGCCGGTCAAGATCGAGGCGACCGGTTCCGGCCCGATCGAGGCGTTCTTCAACGCCATCAACAAGCAGGGCATCACCGGCTACTCGTTTGTGGACTATTCGGAGCATGCCATTTCGGTCGGTTCCGACTCCAAGGCTATTTCTTACATCCACCTGAAAAATCCGCAGGGCAAGGATATTTTCGGCATCGGTGTGTCGCATAACATCAGCTTTGCGTCCATGAAGGGCATTTTGTGCGCCATCAACCGCGACCAGGGCGACAAGTGCGTGCGCGACGACACGATGCCCGGCATTTTTGAAAAATAAGTCTGTGCCTTTGCGGTCTGTACCAAAAAGGCGCAGGCTGTAAGAGTGTGTTTATTATGGAAAATAACTGGGACTGCGAAAACTATACAAACCATTTTTCGTTCGTGCACCGCTACGGCAGCGCGCTGCTCGATCTGCTTACGGTAAAACCGGGCAGCTTTGTGGTGGATCTTGGCTGCGGCAACGGCGCGCTGACGGCGCAGCTGCAGTCGCGCGGTTACCAAACGCTTGGTATCGACGCTTCAGCCACCATGCTGGAAAAGGCCAAAAAGATGCACCCCGATCTGCGTTTTGAGCTGGCCGACGCCTGCACGTTTTCGCTGACCGAAAAGGCCGACGCCGTTTTCTCGAACGCCGTGTTCCACTGGATCGACGACCAGGAAAGCCTGGTGCAAAACATCGCGGTCAATCTGCGCCCGGGCGGTCAGCTTGTGTTTGAATTCGGCGGCGCCGGCTGCGGCGAAACGGTGCACCGTGCGCTTGGAAGCGCGTTTGCCGCGCACGGCCTTACTTATGTAAACCGTTTCAATTTTCAGTCGGTAGGCACGTTCGCGCCTGTTTTGGAGCGGCACGGTTTTCGTGTGGAGTACGCCACGCTGTTTGACCGCCCTACACAGCAGGACGGGGAAGACGGCCTGGAAAACTGGATCCGCATGTTTGTGGGTTCGGCGTTTGCCGGCGTAGAGGGCACTACGGCCGATTCCATCGTGGCGCAGACTGTTTCGGACTGCCGCCCGGTGCTTTATAAAAACGGAAAGTGGTTTGTGGACTATGTGCGGCTTAGAATGAAAGCGGTCAAACTTTGACCGGTAATGGAGGATCAATATGAAAAACTACAAAATCGTTGTGTTAAAGGGCGACGGCATCGGCCCGGAAATTGTGGACGAGGCGCTGAAAGTGCTGAACAAAGCCGGTGAAAAGTTCGGCTTTTCGTTTGCGTATGATTATCAGCTGCTCGGCGGCTGCGCCATCGACGCCACCGGCGTGCCGTTCCCGAAAGAGACGGAGACAGCCTGTAAGGCGGTCGACGCAGTGCTGCTCGGCGCCGTCGGCGGCCCCAAGTGGGACGACCAGCCCGGCAGTAACCGCCCCGAAAAGGGCCTTTTGGCCATCCGCGGCGCGCTGGGCCTTTTTGCCAATCTGCGCCCGGCCAAGATCTTTGCGCCGCTGCGCCATGCCTCTCCGCTGAAGGACGAGATCGTGCAGGGCGGGCTCGACATTCTGATCGTGCGTGAGCTGACCGGCGGCATCTATTTCGGCAAGCGCGGCACTTACGAAAAAGATGGCGTCACCTCTGCCTTTGATACGGAGGAGTACTCGGTGCCCGAGATCGAGCGCATCGTGCGCGCCGGGTTTGAATATGCCATGAAGCGCGGCAAAAAGCTGACCTGTGTCGACAAAGCCAACGTGCTCGATTCCTCGCGCCTGTGGCGCAAGGTGGCCGAATCGGTCAAGGCCGACTACCCGGAGGTCGAGCTTTCCTATATGTATGTAGACAACTGCGCCATGCAGCTGGTGCGCAACCCCGCGCAGTTTGACACCATCGTCACCTCCAACATTTTCGGTGATATTTTGTCGGACGAAGCGTCCATGATCTCCGGCTCCATCGGCATGCTGGCCTCTGCCTCGCTGGCCGAGGGCACGTTCGGCCTGTATGAGCCGATCCACGGCTCCGCGCCGGACATCGCCGGCCAGGGCGTGGCAAACCCGCTGGCCACGATCCTGTCTGCCGCCATGATGCTGCGCTACACGTTCGGCGAAATGCAGGCGGCCGAGGCCATCGAGCACGCGGTCGACGCGGCGCTTGCCCAGGCCAGAACACCGGATATTTATGAGGACGGTTTCAAAAAGGTCTCCACTTCTGAAATGGGCGACCTGGTCTGCAGCCTGCTTTAAAAACGGTTTTGTACATGAAAAACGGCACACACCTTTTGCTAACGCCATATAAGGCAGTAATTTGAAAACAATATTGAAATACAGCTTATGGGCGTTGCAAAGGCCAAAAGACAGCGTAGAAGGCAGAAATGCTTTTTATGCTGTCTTTCTTTATGTTCAAAAATGAAATCGCACATTCGTCAAACAAGACCTTCCTTGCTACAATGTGAGTGAAGGAGGTAAGCGGATATGCGAAATCAAAAACACTACATAGCGATTGATGAAAGTGAACGGAGAATTATTCTAAATGCTCTTAATGCGCTGCGGAACAATCTGCTGGCAGAAGGCAGATATACGGACGCAGTAGATGATGTTCTAATCAAAGTAGTCAACGCACCTGTCAAGAAATTCAAAATCAGAATCACGGAGGTTTAAGGTTATGAAAAAGACAATATTTGAACAGATGGGTGGCACATACGAACAACAGGGAGATTATCTTATCCCCTGTCTCGCCCTTCCTGCCAAAGACGTAGTGCCGATAGGATTGTGGGGGCAAAGACACCTTCAATACATTAAACAACATAGAAAAATATTTTATACTAATTTGATTACAAGTGGTGATTTATATAGCTATCTTGCTGATATTGACGAGTTAGCAAATAGCATCTATGAAAATATGGTACCGCTATATAAATCGTTATACCAAGTTACTGAAGAACTTAAAAAATCCAATCCTTTTGAATGGGTGCACAGAAACAACGACATTATAGATGTTATTAATGAAATTATATATAATGATGTGATATTCCGATAAACTAGTAAATGGCGAGGTGTTTCACCTCGCCATTTTCGCTTAATAATTAGATTTTCGGAATCATACTCGCGGAATTAGGAGCATTGGCTTGCATATTCCAGATAGCTATTTTCATCTTTTTAATACGCTTACCATCACCAAAATCAAGCAAATCTTCCCTTTTATAAACATTCAAAAGTTTATTTAACGATCCCAAGTCCGCAGATGTCATTAAAAACGCTTCTTCCGGATCGATTAGTTTGCAGTATGCCCACAGTTGTCCTAAATCACGCAGAGTTAAACTTGTCTTTTTTGCTTCAATAAAAAACAGTTTGAACTCATCTGCCTTCTTTACTATGCCGAGAACATCAATTTGAATATCTACACCGATAGCTTCTTCTTGAATGATACCGTACTTTCTAAGAACTCTATCCAATCGTTCGCTGTGTGAGTCAACTACGATTATTTCCTCAGCAGATTTGTATTTATCTTTCAGGTATGCTTTAAGCCATAGCTGCATTGGTGGGTATAAGTCAAATTCTCTCATATCTTTATTCTCCATATCCTAAATCTTTGGCTATTTGCTTCCACGAATCATAGTGTTTGCCTCTTATCTCGGATGGAATAAAGCCATCATTTTCGCTTGGGTGATGTGGTTTGTTTTTATTTCTTTCGCGGCCTTCCCAATAGAATTTGTGAGTTACTTCTTCAGGTTTTTTCCCCTCTGATTCAAGACCATCGATTAATTCGGTTGCAAACTGAGCAAGAGCTTCTCTTTTGTGCAGAACAGCAAATCCTATGGGCAAAAATTCATTCGCCCATATTTTAATTTGATGTTCTTTTTTCCAAAAATCAGGCTTCCCTTCCTTGAATTTAACAAGATTGCCGTCACGCATATTGGGATGAGCCCAATCTATTGCCTGTACAGGAATATTAACATCTTTAAGTAAACGACAAACATCGCTAACCAAATACCAATTATGTGGCACTTCTAAGTAAACACGATGCATATAGTTTTTAAAAAAGTAGTTACTTCTGCGAATGTAACCCGTCACATCAGCAAATCCTTGCAAAAAAGATATCTTCTCATCACGAGTAAAGGAAAAAATTTCTTCATCAATTCTAATATTTTCGTGGGATACCGCATTGCCGATATAACGTAAAATTTCTCGCATCATATATTCGTCATTTCTCTTAGTGAAAGAGATAATAGAATAATTATCCTGCTGAGTAAAGCTCAATCCTGTGCCGATTAGAGGTTCTAATACTGTGCGAATATCGGTTATACTTGCACGTACATATATTCTAACATCGTTATTATTTTCTGTTACCAGTTTTTTATGTGGAATTTCAACAGATATGGTGGTTTCTGATGCACCACGTCTCACTTCTCCATTGCCACAAATCATACCTAAAAGGTAAGACATCTCTAGATTCATACAATCACAATCCTTTTAATTCAAGCCTATTCTATATCCATTGTTGAATAATTCCCGAATAATTCTATTATCATTAAGACGATATAAATACTCGGCCTTATAAACTCTGTTTTTTCCAAATAAGTGTGCTATGTCAGCGGGTGGGGCAACAGGAACATAGAGCCTTAATTCCAGAGCCCATTTGTTAGCATCTTCTTGTAAAACAATTATTCCCTCGCTATATAATGTGATAGCAGGAGTATGAGTTTGATTATAATCGTTGATAAATTTGGCCATTGTTCCCGGTTTTGCTTCTGCTTCTATAAAGAAGTCTCCGCCATTCTGCTTAATATCATTTAAAAAGTCTAAAATTCTTTTTAGCATATGATCCTCCATTACAAATTATATCCCCGATCAAAGTCTGTAAGATTTGCAGGATGTAAGCGTGAGACAATAGCTCGTATGGCTGCAACATTTTGATATTCCCCAAAATGGAAGCCATAATCTCTAACAATTTTCTCTACAAACTTGCCTTTATTGATTCTTCTCACATAACTGGTGTTTCCCTCGCCTAAAAAAGGAAGAAGAACAGAAGGACAATTATTTATATTGTTAAAATAAATACGAAGTTGATGGCTTCTTTTCATCGAATATCCACCTGTCGTTTCACCTTGAGTTATAGGGTAATATTCTTCATCAGGAAATTCTCTTTCGAACATAAACGCTTTTTCTTCTGGAATCTGTGCTTCAATAAGCCCGATTCTTCCAGGGCTACATAAATACCCTAAAATCAAACAAAAGTCTGCGGTGTTAACCTCTATATCGAGAGCCCTGGATCCTAATAATGCCATAACATCTACTCCTTAACAAATATCAAAAGGTATTCATGAACCTTATTGATACGGAATTTGTATGGATATCCAAGCGGCCGCATATTATTGTAATCTGCTTGTCTATCCCAAATAATTAGATCGTCGTAAATGAATCCAATTTTTTGTAATGCTGTAGCTAAATCGCTATGCAAAGGATAAAAATTGCTTTTTTTACGAATATCCATTACATTTACGATACAATAACCACCTTTTTTCAAAACTCTACTAACTGAAGCAAAAAGGTTTGATAATGTATTTATAAATTCACTATAATTTGCAATATTTCCCACATCGTTGGTCTTATCAGAGTAATTTACAGCATTCTTTTGGTCGGCACTTCGTTTCATATTGAGAATATCCCAATACGGTGGGGATGTAACACAAATATCGAAGTGATTTGCAGGAAGTGTTTTTAGCACCTCAAAACTATCACCGTTAATTATCTGAATTTTATCATCTTTGCCCACACGTTGTTTTGCTATATTACAAAAATCCTCAGATAAATCGATTCCTACAGCTTCGCATCCAAGTTTTTGTGCAGCAACAGTTGTGGAACCAATACCATTAAAAGGATCTAATACACGCGAATTTGCTTTTGAAAAAGTGCGTATTAGTTTTTCGCACAACGAAACCGGGTAGGATGCGGGATGCTTAAATTCTTTCTCTTCTTTTGTTTTCGATAAATCTCGCCAAATGCTAAAAGAATTTTGAAGCCACTCCTTGCCGGTGAGATCATTGCATTTTTTAGAGTTGTCCATTGGGTATCCACCTTTTTGATTGAATTCTTTTTACTTCACAATCAATATAATCGGATTCTTTTTTGTTAATACCGTATGCTTTGTACACTATCTGATTTAATTCCTCTAAACAGTCGAACCATTCTTGACTCATATAATCATTGCTTTCTAATCTGCTAACTAAACTGAGTATAGAATCAAAATATATTTCTTGTTGATTAGTTGACGGAAGTGGTATTTTTTTTAAGTATTTTGCATCTGTATGCATTGTAAGTTTGGAGTAATTATAACAGTATTTGTACAAGAAAAGATTGCACAAGCGAGAATGAAGTATGCCTAATATGTAACGACACATTTTTTCGTCACCGTCCGTGAATACAGTAACTGTCTGCGTTGCTTCCATATTACCGCCAAAAGCAGCTATTATACCTGCTTCTGCACTATAAATATTTTGAATAAAAACCTTATTACCTGTTGTAGGCACAGTATGATTTTTATACCCAAATTTACGTATTTCTTTTCCTGCTATCGCATCTTTTGACACAGATTTTCCTCTACCAACATAACCATTACATAAATCAGATAAAGTTTGATATGAGGAAGTTAATTTTTTATAAGTCGAATAATCCTCTGAACAGTTAAAGATTAGAATTTCATCTTTGTAAAATGATTGAGGAATACTGCACATAGATACAAAGCGGTTGCTTGACAATTTTTTTAATTTGATTTTATGCTTTCTATCTGCTGCACAATTTTTAACTGTAAGAATAATTTGCTCTCCTCGAACATTCTTGAAATAAGCGCCGATATCAATAATGGATATAATCGTTTTTTCTTCAAGAATAGTTCTTCGCAACAAGCTATATCCCTGTCTCTTATACACATCTCCGAGCCCACGAGACACTGAGCGATCT
>ENA-UAYF01000935-UAYF01000935.1-human-gut-metagenome-genome-assembly--contig:-NODE-935-length-13572-cov-4.583857_pt1 | contig 13572 bp, 18 predicted proteins | sample MGYA00244017_ERZ654600 | MGnify/ENA primary metagenome ERZ654600 (study PRJEB26926, sample SAMN06164490) | human gut metagenome | biome: ENVO:00009003; feature: ENVO:2100002; material: ENVO:00002003... | reverse complement strand
CGAGATCGCTCAGTGTCTCGTGGGCTCGGAGATGTGTATAAGAGACAGGCCATGATCCTGAGACCTGCATCTGAAATCTATCATGATGCGAAATCTGACCGAAAGCTCTATGTATGTCACAACTATCCCGCCTGTAACACCTATGTTGCGGCACACCCGAATACTGACAAACCAATGGGTGTGCCGGCGAATGGGGATCTCCGGAATCTCCGTATTCAGGCGCATCGAAAGTTCGACCTTATCTGGAAGAACGGGATCATGACTCGTGAAGAAGCTTATCGCTGGTTCGCGGATTCATTCGGACTTAGCCTGCGTGACGCTCACATCGGCATGTGCAGTGAGTATCGATGCCGTGAACTGATCCGCCTCTGCAATGAAGTACTTGCCAGAAACAACTGTGTCGCATAAAGGAGGTGCTCGACATGACTGATTATCAAGACGCCCTGGTGCTGGAGAATTTGGACCTGGTCAACTGGGTCATCCGCACGCGCATTTCCATTCCGAACCGTCCGCTCCTGACCTATGATGACTTTTACGCCATTGGTTGCGAGGCTATCTGCAGAGCGGCGCTGAAGTATCAGCCGGATATGGGAGCTTTTGCACCTTTCGCCTGCCGGTACATTTACAATGCCATCGTAGATCACTGCCGCGCAATGAACTACCGGCTGGAAAGGAATGTAGAGATCAGCGAAGATGAAAATGCCTCTCTTCTCGATATGCTGACTTGCACTTCGGTTGACTTTGATGAGACCGTAATGGATGCCACCGCTATGTCTGCGCTTGCTGCCTGTAAGGAGAAATACAATGGCGTCGCTCGAAAAGGTGTGGAAGCCATCGAGATGAAGCTGAAGGGCTATGAGGCCACGGAGATCGCAAAACACTATGATACGAGCGTAAATAACGTCAACGCATGGATCTCGCGTGCTCGCAGCAAGCTCCGTAACGAGCCAGCATTATTGGAAATCCTGTATTGAGTTGTTGTTCTTCGTCTCGTATCTTCGTAAGAAAGAACAGAATGGCTGAGGAGGAGAGCATTATGATGACATTCTATGCTGCCGCTGGCAGTTATCAGATTCGCAATGAAGACGGCAAAGATATGCCTTATATTATGCGGCTTGGGAAGCTCCAGCCAGTTTCTATTCCGGAGTTCAGTATCTGGAGTATGTTGCTGTGGGATGTCCTGACGCACGACGAGCTCCGCAAGAAATATTTTGAAAAGATGGAGGAAGTGAAATTGGATCCCTCCGGATTTGAGAAGGCGCTCGAGATGCTCGTAAAGCGAAAGCTCATCATCAAAGGTGTTGGATACACCGGTGCGGATGCGCTCTACAACATGCTTTATGATACCTATGTCATACCGCTGCGGGGTGTTCAGGGTACACGGCGCTTGCTGAATATCGCAAAGCTGCTCAAGCAAGGTAAAGTCAACTTCTTTGAGGCCGTCTACCTCCTGCAGCCAGATAAGGGTACAGAAGCGGAACAGCGGATCATGAAGTTGGTTACCCAGACGCCGCTGAGCGTCCCTGAGCTGGTACGATGCTTTGAAAACGATGTTCGAGATGTCAGCTCGGCCGACAAAGTGATTTCCGCCATTTATACGGAAGAATCTGACAACCAGGCGCGGCTAAACAACGCATGTAGCCTTTCAAATCATAGGCAGGATGTGCTGGAAGCAACCACAAACTTGTATTTGACACGCCAGGTCATTCTGGAACACGCATAGTATCACGGGCCGGAAAGGAGAGTATCTTTCCGGCCCTCATTTTGTCCTGCCATATCGGTAGAGAAAGGAGTATTCCATGAAAATGCCAAACCCTATCGCTATTCGTTTTGCCAAGCTGATATTCTCGATTCTGTCGATCACGGTTTTGGGAGTCATCTTTGCCATGATCTCACATGACCATAAGTTGCTTATTCTGTCCGCCGGTGTAGCGATTACGGGCGGTGTGAAGGCGTGTTCTTTCTACCGACAGGTGAGCAGGCAGCAGTACGAGTGTCTCGAGGGACTGCTTGTCCAAGAGCAGGTCAATATTCATAGAAAGCGCCACGCCATCGTTCTGGAGCTGGAGAATGGAAGCCACGTACAGCGGGTTCTGGATGGACGATATAAACTCAAAGCTGGAAGCTTATATCGATTTTACCTCAAAAAACCGACCAATGATCTCCCGAATCTCCCGGAGGCCCTTCAGCCGTCCTCGACTGTATTTGGCTTTGAAGAACTCTCTTTTTCTACAAGCAAGCAGATTTAGGTACTCTGGAATGCGCATCATAGGAATGCTATGCTTACAGTGTTCTTTATTAGATGTCTTCTCCTCAGGGAGCTTTTTAAGATGTGAGCCTGTGTCATTTACGCAGGCATATTAGACAGACTTGCGGATTGAAAGATTTAACCTGCGTCTGTCTTTTTCTATGCCAAGCAACAGCTGGCAACTTTTGAACCATGCACCGTAAGGTGTTTGGAATATTTTAAGCCGTAAGGCAGAAAGGAAAAGGATTATGCACGCAACCATCATTATGGAGGGCCGTCTGGTCACCGATCCGGAGATCAAGAGCGGAAAGAATGGAGACTACTGCACATTCCGATTTGTGGTCAACACAAAATATGGAAATCAGGACAACGCCTCTTTCTTCAACTGCACCGCAAGCGAGTACATCGCCAATCGGATGCAGAAGGCCGGCATCAAGAAGGGCCGTCTGATCGAGATCATCGGTAATCTGAATCTGCGTCCCTACGAGACGGATGAGGGCATTCGTCAGATTTCTGCGGATGTCAGTGTCCTCGAGTGGCACTTTACTGGTTCAAAGCCGAAAGGCGATGAGGCGGACTCTTCGCAGGGTACGACAAAAACCGCACAGAAGAGCACCGGTAAGGTACGCCCGGAGCAGACGATTTCAAGTGGCGATGACGATGACGACCTCCCCCTCTGATCTGGACATACATATATGGGCTGTAAGTGTTGTGAATGCTTGCAGCCCATTTTGTTTTGTCCATTCCAAAATCTACATACGAAAGGACTGACTATTTGTGGCTGTCAAAAGCCGAATTGACGCATGGACCCTGCTGAGGGTTCTTGTTGTACCCTGTCTGTTTCTCTGCGCGATCTTCAAGCGCCCCATATTCCAATGGATCGCTTGCGCTGCGCTTTTTGTCTGGGTGTGTTTCGTGATCTCGAAGCTATTTCGCGCGCATAGAAAACACTGCAAAAAGATGCCCGCGGAGCAAAAGGCCTTTCCTGCGAAGCAGGAGACCAAACCGCTTACGGAGACTCCGCAAGAAGCAGATGATGACACCCGACTGAGCTTGCTCAGACAGGTCAATTATCGAATCATGGAGCAGCTGAAGCAGAGCTATCCCACAGTATCATGGCTTTGGGATACGCGTCCTTCATCGGAAGATATCAACAGAGGCTGTACGAAACGTATCAAACTCTATCACTGTGACCCCTTCAATTTTGGGGAGGTAACACTGAGCGCGTCTGGGAAGCTGGAAATCGCGCTCATTCAGCTCGTGCCTCTTGCTGAAGCAGAGGTGCAGCCGAAGAGTGATGAAGACTTGGAGGAAAAGGACATTCTCTCTCGTAACGATGTGAAGCAATGGTACACGGAAACAGGTATTGCTCTACTCAGCGTATTGATCGATGAGCTGAATGTGCAAGGCCACAAGCGGCTTGTCATTCATGAAAATGGTGATGTCCTCGTTACCGTCGAGGGAAAGGAACAGGCGGTAGATACCATCCCTGACTTTCCCCCTCGCCCCGCTTGGGACGATCTTTGTGTACTCGCTCGCGAAGACGATATCTCTGCAGAAGTGCGTGGCCAGGAACTTGCTGTGTCCTGGCCTTAATTGATCATGATGAGGTGTAATTATGGCAAAGACGAAGCTTTTCGAATCTTGGACTTTCCGACTCCAGCTCCCACCGCCTTTTGATGACCCAAAATACTCCGGAGCAAAACCGATGGGCTTTTCGCAGTACAACACTTCCAGTACCGCTCAGAAGGCTACACTCCACGCACCTACTCTTCGCGCCCTGCTGGCCTATGCAAAGCTGGTGAGCGCAACGGAGAATGGGCAGAGTGTGGATGACCTCGGTGCCATCGGTCATCAAGGCAATACCTACCGGATCAGCGAGTACCGATCTGCCAACAAGACCGATTGTGTCGTATTCAATCCAGTTACCGGCAAGTTCAGCGCGGTGCAGATTGAGGACGGCTCGCAGGTTCTGAAGCCCTATTCTTTGGGCGCTGGTAATGGTTCTGGATCTGCCCTGCTATTCTGCCTGATGCCCGTTCTCAATGAAGATGATGAGTTCCGCCAGAAATTTCAGGAGTTCACCTCACATTACGAGAACGGTTGGGCTGATATGGACGCTGCGTTCGAATGTGCGCTTGTCCTCTGCGACAATGTCTATCGTCGAATTGAGAACAGCAAGCAGTTGGGTACGGATGGCGTCAAGATCTCCATTCCCACTACTGGCAATATCTCAGTCATCACACAGATGGCAATGGATAGCGGGAACTACGCGCCGACTGGTGCCTCTTATGGCAACTTCACCATCATGCAGCTGTCAGGTAACGCTACGGCAAAAGCCACCTCGTTTCAGAAGGAAGACTTTGTCGGAAAGTACGCCCTCTCTAATCGGATCCTCACAGATCGGGAGAAGGCAATGGTACCCACGCTGCCCGACTGGTACATCATTCCCAAAGAGGTCGTTCGCGTGTGCGAGCATGCCAAAGCGACGACGGCATCCAACCAGCCAATGCGAAACTTCCTGTTTCGCGGTGAGGCGGGTACCGGCAAGACTATGGGCGCACAGGCTATCGCTGCTGGCTTAAATCTTCCTTATACCCTGATGACCTGTAGTGCCAATACGGAGATTACCGACTTGGTTGGACAGTTTATTCCTGATACCAACGGCTTTCATGGCAGTACTCCTATCGAGGATCTCCCGAAGATCTCCGACATCACCATGCATCCGCCCAGTGTCTATATGATGCTGACCGGCGAATACGATGAGTCCAAGACGGAAGATGATGTGCTGCAGAAACTCATTGAGATCGCCGTTGGCAATCTCATGGAGAAAGAGGATCCTGCTGGCCAGCGCATCCGTTATGTGGATACGCCTCTCGTCGAGGCGATTAGGCATGGGTATGTCTGTGAGCTGCAGGAACCTTCCTGTATCGCGAATCCAGGTGTCTTAGTTGGCTTGAATTCCTTGCTGGACAACTGCCAGGTAATTACTCTGCCGACTGGTGAGCGTGTGCGACGCCATCCGGATACAGTCATTGTCGTTACGACAAACTCTGACTACTCCGGCTGCCGCGACATGAACCAGAGCGTGATCTCCCGAATGGATCTGATCTACGACATGGAAGCGCCTGATTTGAACACGATGGTCAAGCGCGTGATGAATGTCACCGGATTTACCGATGAGCAGGAAGCGACAAAGATGGCCATTGTCGTGCGCGATATTGCAGAGCGTTGCCGTCAAACGATGATCACGGACGGCAGTTGCGGTATGCGTGAATTCAAGAGTTGGGTGCTCTCCACGATGGTGACGAATGATCCTTATGAGTCAGCCTTATCTACGATCATCTCTTCCGCTTCAGCGGATCCGGATAATCGTGCTGAGCTGATCTCCGCTTGCCTTGAACCCCAGTATTCCAAAACAATTTGATGAAAGAGGTGTGATTTGATGAGAATTGGTAGAGAGTCCTTTATCCGCTTTGCTGTCGCTGTCGCGCTGGCATGCTACGACCTGCCTACTGACCGAGCAATGACCTCTGAGGAGGCGGCGCAGCTCGTGAAGTGGGTCATTGACATGGCACTCGGGCCTGACGCATCGAATGTCCAGGTGGAGCCTATGGAGAACTATCCTGCTTCCAGCAAGATGCCGCTTATTATCAGCATGGCTGGTGTGCAGCAGCATCTCTTTTGGTTCTACCCGCAGCAGTCCTTTGAGGAAATGTGCGATGCACTCTCCGCGATGCTCGGCGAGATCCCTATCAGCTGCGATAGTATCCCGGCATGATGGGAGGCTGTGCATATGAGAACATCCCACCGCCAAATCCGAAAGAGGATCCTCGACGCCAAGAGCAAGATCACTGACGAGGAGTTCTTCTCCTCCAGAGCCTATAACGGGTATTTGACGGATCTTGCGGAAGCGGCGACAAAACGCTATAAGCGTCCGCTGCGTGTGCGAGTCGTTGCAGATCATGATGATGAGACCGTTGCCTTTACGGATTACCACGGAATCTACATCAATGCCTGTAACCACATCACCTGGAGCTTTCCTTCAAGGCTCCTTCGTTCCATGAGTCTAGAAGGCCTGAATGCGCATGAGTGCGGGCATAACCTGTTCACCGACGAGCGCATTTGGCACAGCTACTTTGCTGGACTAGCTAAAGGCAAATTCTATCCGAAGATGCCTGATGGTCTGGACAGTATGCAAAAGCTCTATGCAAAAGACATCCTTGAGGCGCTTACAGACGATACAGACACAGTCCCCATGCAGGTCATCATGAGCACAGCGCATGCGTTGAGCAACATCTTAGAAGACGGATATGTGGATGCCAGGTACTCGTATGAGTTTCCTGGCTCCCCCGCCAAAGGGATCGCGCTCAATAACCTGCGCTATGCGGATACCATGCCGGAGATCACGGAGATGATCAATCGCAAGTACTATGACCATTCAATCGTAGTCAATCTCCTAATCCAGTATGTCAGGGCGCATGAGGTCAACAACCTATCCGGTTACACCGGCGAGTTCATCGACAAGCTGTATGAGTATATCCCCTGGATCGATGAGTCTGTCTATGATGACGATGCCAGATCCCGCTGTGAGGCTGCCAATAGGATCCTTGTGGATCTTTGGCCCATGATGCAGCGCTGCTTCGACGCTCTGCGCGATAAACAGAAGCAAGCCCAGCAGCAGGCGCAGCAATCCTCCCAGCAAACCGGCAAAGGCGGTTCCGGGAGTGGTTCTGGCCAGCCCGGCAGCGGCGATGATGACAATGATGGCAGCCAGCAGGGACAACAGGCGGTTGAGGAAGACCTCTCCAGCCAACTCCCGAAAGCGGCAGCTAACTTCACCATCAAAACCAAGCCGGTTCCCAGTAATGGCACCTTTACTCCCAATCCCGGTCAGATGAACGCGATCCGGGCACAGGTCGAGCGTGTGATTGCTGAGGAGACAAGCCGTATTGCCGCCCATCTGACGAATGGCATCACAAGTAGTGGAAATGGTGGCGTTGACCAGAACAGCGAGTATGAAGGCAACGATTATGAGCATGCAGCTGATGACATTGAGCGTCTCTTATCCTCCATGGCGGAGGAAAAGGTGACAGAGGAATTGGAAGAAGAACTATCTCAGGAACTGCAGCGAGAGGCGAATGCCATCCGATATGGTAACGCGCATCGCAACATCCATGTGACCGTCAATCGTATGGCGCATGTGGATCAGAACCTCATCGACAGCTATAACCGTGTGGCGCCGGAGCTTTTAATGCTCTCCAAGCGATTGCAGCGTAGTGTCAGTTCCGCTCTCCGCGATCGGCGGCAGGGCGGGAAACAGACCGGGCTCCTGATTGGGAAACGACTCAATCAGCACGCGCTCTATCGGAACGATGGCCGTATCTTCTATAATTCCCGACTCCCGACGGAGCCGATCAACCTTTCCGTTGGCCTGCTCATCGACGAGAGTGGCTCCATGTGTTCAAATGACCGCATTACCAGAGCCAGAGCAACTGCCATTGTGATCCAGGACTTCTGCGAGTCGCTTGGTATCCCGCTGCTGGTCGTTGGTCATACCGCCTGGAGCTCACATGTTGAACTGTTTTCCTACTCGGATTTCGATACCTACGATAAGAATAACCGCTATCGGCTGATGGACATGAGTGCCAGAGACTGTAACCGCGACGGCGCTGCGTTGCGCTTTGTGGCGGAAAAACTCTCTAAGCAGACATCTGAGGTGAAAATCCTCATGATCATCTGCGATGGGCAGCCAAATGATGACGGTTACTCCGGATCTGCAGCAGAAGCTGATCTGCGTGGGATCAAACTGGAGTATGCGCGAAAAGGTGTCAAAATCTACGCGGCAGCCATTGGTGAAGACCGCCCGCGAATTGAGCGGATCTATGGTGATGGCTATTTGGACATCACCAATCTCCAAGAACTGCCGGTGATGCTGACGAACCTGATCGTGCGTAGCCTCCCTCGATGAGAAGGGAGGTGTGGAGAAATGCAGAACTTTGAGAATTACCTGTGCGAGCGAAATGATACGATCGACAACGCTGCCTACCAGCTGATCGGCGTCCTGACGGCGGAAGACCCCGGTGCCTCTTTAGAGGATGATCCTGCTACCCCAAACTGGGATATGGCGATCATCGGCGAAGTGGTTGATGCGGTCAAGGAGATCATCATAGAAAAGGTCGGCTATACCTGCCATCCTTTCTACTGTGATGAGGTGCCTTGCTACCTGACGGACGAGTGCGATAACAAGCACTGCCCCCTGCGGCGGCATGATGTCGAAGACAAGGAGAAAGCAGATGAAGAGAAAAGTAGATTTTGACTGGTATTGCAAGACCAAGAAGGATGTCATCAACAATGCTGCCTATGAGCTCATCGTTGCTCTAACGGCCAAGTCAGCGCCACCGAGGAAGTTTGAGTTATCCATTCCCCAGTGGGATGACTTGATGATCGCCAACATCGTGGAGAATGCTATCAATGCCATTGATGAGCGGATCGGCTACTACTGCCACCCGTTCTATCATGAGGTAGACAAGCTCCCGTGCTATTTGGGCGATCGTTGTGATAACCCCCATTGCATCTTCAAAAGCGATCCTGATTATCGGAAGGCGCCGCCTTCTGTGATGGATATGGATATTGAAGAGAGGGGGTGAGGACATGCATAGCAGAATCATTGAACTGAGCAAGGATCCCATCTTGAAGCATGAGCGCATGTGCGAGAGTTCTGTCCCTGACTGGTTTTACCACTCCATTGCTGACTACACGGATGCTGACACGGACCGGGATCACGACATCAAGTGGTTCCTCGATGCTGTGGCCAGAGTTGTGGATGTGGCGGAGGATGGTAAGAGCTTCACATTTAAGCCGAAAGCCAAGCAGAAGTACTTCGAAAGACAGTACCATGCATTCCTGGATAAGGCCTGTGAGCTGACCGGCATCTCGCTGGACGCCTTCGTAGGAGAGGCCAAGTACGACATCGGCATGGCCATGTATAAGCTGAACGAGCACTATCAGGATAAGTTCAGCCTCTATGTCTACTTCAATGACGAACTGAAAAGCCTTGATGAATGGATTCGCGAGACAGATCTCAGCGGGTCCTTTTATTTTGGCGGAACCCTGGATTATCACTATTGAGAGGAGGCCCCGTCAATTATGGAATTGTTTCATTTGAAGACCCCGTATCTGGATTGCCCGCAGTGCTTCTTCTACAACTCCCGCGCTCTTTCCGGCACGCCGTATATCGGTATCGCAAGGCAGGAGCCTGAAGGTGCTGAGCCGCTGATGGATGTAACCGCGAACTTGAGCGATGAAGTCCCTCTGGGCTGCATTGCCGTGAAGGACTACAGCGAAAACACTGGCCTTTTGGCTTTCCTGAAGTCGATCGGCTTCATCACGGAAGTGGTGGAGAAGCGCCGCAGTGGATATGTTGATATCCCAATCTGCCGCTATGACAAAGCTGTCCTGGAGAGATACTCCAGGACAGCCGGGAGGTAAGGTATGGGAACGAATACAGATTTCACCGGTGCGATCCGCATCACACCCTGCGTTGAGGAACCGCTAGCTACAAGACTTAGTCAGTTCATGGACATCCGGCATATGAAGCGGGATGGCAAAATACTGGAATCCCTTTTCCCAACATTGGAAGAGCGCAAAGCTGTCACGCTGTTTGGCGATGGAGATTTTGGAGAGGATGGTGCATTCTTCCTGCCCATCCATACGAGGGATCTCACGCGCCGCATCTGTTTGCACGAACGCTATGCGGAAGGGCTCACAGATGAGCGTGACATGAATATGACACCCGGCCCCTGCCCGAGCCTTTATTGTGATCTGGAGCTTCGGAACGATCCTGACAACGGACACTCCTATCTTGGGTGGAATGAGGCTGAAAAGGCCTACTACATCACGGATTGGATCGGGTGCATTGCTGAGTGGCTCTCGAAGCTTGGCTATCACCTCGATGGCAAGATGTTCGCTGTGGTCGAGGGCGGCATGTCCTACTACACGATCACGGTGGATGGCGACAAAGTGACTTCTGAGGAATTCATTCCGGACGCAACCTATGTGGATGAATTCTACGCATGTGAAGAAAGTGAGGATACCTGAAAATGGAAGATAATCGCATTCAAAACCAGATCGCGATCTACATGACCAACAAGAAGCTCTGCGAGTTTACGGACAAGCTCAAGCCGGCACCGATCGAGTACTATGCTCATATGCATGCCCAGGGCGAGGAGCAGGCGGATGGTATCCGTGCCTACTCTTGCATTGGTGTTGTGCTGCAGGATTACTCCAACGGTACTGGCGACAAGACCGTTCGTGTCACAGCGAATCTCTCCCCTGGATTTTTCCCCTTCGTTCTCAGCAGAATGCAGAACGATCTGGATCGCTTCGACTTCACGGAGGATAAGATCTTCGGTGAGCCGGACGAACATGGGCTGAGTACAGTGACAAAACTCTCGGTCAAGCGCGCGTCGGTTGGAAACGATGGAAAGCCCAGAAATTATCCTTGGTGCGTCATCGTGGAAAATGGACGCGCTGTCAAAGAGAAAACCGCAACAGGCGGCACCCACATCAAGTCGGGTACCTACAAAAAGCAGCGCTCTGTGTATGTCAACATCAACGATCTGGACTTCTTCAATCTTGTCTACCGCACGACACGATTCATTGAGTCGTGGGAGTTGACTTACGGCCCGAAGCTGATTCGCGACGCCAGAAAGCTGCTGAGTGAGCAGCGCGCGGCGGCGCAGCAGTAAGGAGGTGCAGTAGGTATGAAGAAAAATTGCGAGTTTATCAACCTCGGTGAATTTGAGATGACTTCTCCGGTTATGCGTGTCAGCGACCCCTGTTACGAGCGCAATGTATGGTGCTGTGGCACCGTTGACCATTGCAAGCTCGGAACTTGGGAGGCAGGTGTCCTGAAGACGGATGAAGGCGAATGGGGCACACGCTGTGCCGTCCTTGCCGTCCGTCATAAGGATACTGGTCCAGATTTCAATGTGATCCGCTTAGGCAAAGTGCGCAAAGTGGCGTGCAAATGTGTCGAGCAGTCATTTGAGGTCGGCGTTGATTCCGGACAGGCGGGGTTCTTTGATGATGCGTTCTATCAGAACGATACGGTTTTTGAGGAACTGCCTGCACCGGGTTTCGCTATTGGTGATCTCTGGTATCGCCATGTGTGCGACATCACACTCAGCAAGATGTCAGCCGGCGTGTTTCCTTATGGTGCGGTCTCATCGTCCGGTTTCGGCGATGGCGGCTATACCTGCTATACACACGCTGATGAGAATGGGGTAATTGACTTTGCGTTCATTGTGTTTATTTGAGGAAATAACCGTTTTTTGCAGGGGAGTGCTTCGGCACTCCCCTGCCCCGTAGAGGAGGTGCATAAGCCATGATCTCAAATCGGGACTTTTCACTTGTTTTAGCCATCAGTGAACTGCTTGTTGATCCACAGCAGCCAAGCAGTCTGCTGGATATCAAACTGCATGCTTTTCAGAAGGCCAAAGATCTGATGCTTCAGTATGAAAAGCGCGGCATCCGCCGAGATCTTCTCGACGTCATTTTGGATAAGAAGCTCAAGCTGATCTTGAAAGCAGAGACCGCGAATGAAGTAAAGCGCGCATCCGAACCGCCAAAGCCAGTGTACAACTATGGTACCTGGCGGGAAGATCCATTCTCCGTTCCGGAGGAGGAGCTTGCGATGTGGGCGATCATTTCGCCCAACAACATGCTAATCCAGCCGGCTCAAGAGCGGTACATGGATCTCTTTACTCGCGTGTTCGGAATCACGAGGGAGCAGCTTACAAACGGCCCGCTCCCAGACGTGAAGCTGGAGGTGCAATAGGATGGATTTCTACTTCGGAGTTGATCTACTCCATCACCTTCAAAGACACTATGAGCAGCGATTGTCCCTTGCTCTTTCCAAGTCTTTCAATCAGACGGATTCCCGCTACTATTGGCTCTTCAAAGAGCTCGAGTGCCGCGTAACAATGCTCCGAAAGCTTCTGGTCATGATATCCGCTTTGCCGGGCTTCATGTGCCGGCAGACGGAGGAGCAAGTCTTTGCGATGGTAGTCAGTTCGACATCCTCTTGGTTTTCTGATGACGTGCTTGGAGATCAGCCGAAGGACGCTGCGGGCAACTGCTCCTATTACCAGGAGAGTAATCCCTACTGGGTCGATTATCAGCTTGCTATGGATCGCTTTACTCCGGATTACGACTACACGAATTTGGCGACATTCTACGTCGATCTCGTGGAGTATCTCGTGATGGCGGTACGCCTGTACTTCTTCATTCGCGAGCAGCAGTTCCGGCCAATCGACCGTGGCAAGTATGACGATTTGGTCGGGATCCAAGCTGTTCTGCAGAAGCCAGCCCGAGAGGTTAGGTGAAACGGATAATGAATAGGAGGGCAAATGGAACATGACGGCCCAAGAGTATAATCATGTCTTTCTCCCGCGAATCAATAGAGCTGAGGAGTTTGTTGAGCTTTTTGAAAGCAGCATCGAGCACATGAGTGAGACGCGGGTTGATAAAGATGAGGTTCGTAAACAATTCCGAATCCGAGGTTGGTCGGAGGAAACGAGACAGGTGATCCTGGCCGCGCTTGAATACTACAAGTGCGCAGAAGGGCTTGCGAAGATAAGAGGTTAGGTGGTGAAAGGATATGAAGCCACTCACCCCCGAGCAGCAGGCTTTTGCAGAGGAGCATCATGGTCTCCTTCTTGACTTTATGGCAAAGCACAGCCTTGGGGATGACTACTACGACCTCCTGGCTAATCGGTACCTGAAAGTGGTGGTACGTTACCTGTCGGAGGAGGCGCTGCGTAAGTACAGCTTCTCCACGGTGGTTTGGTACCATCTGCGTTCAGAGCTATCGAACTATGCACGAGATCAAGTCGGAAAACCGCAGGAAATCCCAATCGAGTTCTATTGTGAGATCCCTGCACCTGAAATTGCTCCGATTGATGATGGCCTCTGGTGCGTGATCGAAGATAACCTCACCTATAAGCAGTTTGAGGCGATCCAGTTCCGCAACCAAGGCTACACCAATCGTGAAATTGCTGAACTATGCGGAGTCGGTCGCAAAGCGATTGAAAAGCGCTTTGCCCGGATCCGCAAAATACTATCTGATTATAAGGAGAACTGAATTATGAGTCACTTTTCTGTTTGTGTTATTGTTCCTGACGATGGCGTTGTCAACAACATCCATGCCAATAATCTGGAAGACCATCTGATTCCTGTTCTGGCACCCTTCGATGAACAGACAGAGGAAGAGCTGTCTCTTATACACATCTGACGCTGCCGACGACTTAATAGGTGTAGAT
>ENA-UAYF01000934-UAYF01000934.1-human-gut-metagenome-genome-assembly--contig:-NODE-934-length-13572-cov-4.765481_pt1 | contig 13572 bp, 11 predicted proteins | sample MGYA00244017_ERZ654600 | MGnify/ENA primary metagenome ERZ654600 (study PRJEB26926, sample SAMN06164490) | human gut metagenome | biome: ENVO:00009003; feature: ENVO:2100002; material: ENVO:00002003... | reverse complement strand
ACCTATTAAGTCGTCGGCAGCTCAGATGTGTATAAGAGACAGGGATAATAAGCGGAGCCATGCTTAAAAGCTGAAAGATGTCACACCCCACGGTCACGCGGGACTGACGGAGATCTGACGGCTGAGGCGGTTTTCGCAGAAAAATACCTGAACACGCCCGGTCAAAGGCGGCGAATGCTCACTCCGCCGGTGCAGATGTTCATACGGCGGCGCCGTATAATGAAAGGAAGTAGATTATGGCTAAGATCGCGGTTCTGGGCTACGGTGTAGTAGGCTCAGGTACAGTAGAGGTTTTCTATAAGAACAAGGAAAGCCTTGAGAAGAAGGCTGGGCAGGAAATGGATATCAAGTATATTCTCGATGTCCGTGATTTCAACGACAGCCCCTACAAGGATAAATTCGTCAAGGATTTCAATGTTATCCTCAATGACCCTGAGGTCACAGTTGTAGCCGAGGTCATCGGCGGTCTCAAGCCGTCCTACGACTTCGTTAAGTCCTCGCTAGAAGCAGGCAAGAGCGTAGTAACCTCCAACAAAGAGCTCGTTGCAGCTAAGGGCGCGGAGCTTCTCGCCATTGCAAAGGAAAAGAATGTAAACTTCTTCTTCGAAGCGAGCGTAGGCGGCGGAATTCCCATTATCAAGCCCCTTCATGCATGCCTTTCCGCAAACGAAATCGACGAGATTGCTGGTATCTTGAACGGTACGACCAACTTTATTCTCACAAAGATGATCCGCGACGGCATGGACTTTGAGAAGGCTCTCAAGATCGCTCAGGAGTTGGGCTATGCAGAGCGCAATCCGTCCGCTGACGTTGATGGTCACGACGCATGCCGCAAGATATGCATTCTGGCTTCCCTCGCATTCGGCAAGCATGTTTACCCCGAGAGCGTACACACCGAGGGCATCACAAAGATAACTCTCGAGGACGTTGAGTACTGCGACAGCGCTGACTGCAAGATCAAGCTCATCGGCTGTGCTAAGCGCGAAGAGGGCGGCAAGATCTCGATCGGCGTTTTCCCGGCGGTTATCAAGGACGAGAGCCAGCTTGCGGGCGTTAACGATGTATTCAACGCTATCCTGGTTCGCGGCGACGCTACCGGCGACGTTGTATTTTACGGCAAGGGCGCTGGCAAGCTTCCGACCGCAAGCGCAGTTGTTGCGGATATCGTTTCCGCTGTAAAGCACTCCGGCACAAGTAAGTCCCTCACATGGGCTGACAGCGCTCAGGACTTCATCAAGGATTTCAGTGACTTCACAAGCGCAAGCTACATCAGACTGGCTTCCAAGAACGTGGAAGTTACCAAGGCGGTTGTCAAGGCGCTCTTCGGCGACGTTACATATCTTTCCAGAAAGAACCAGCCTGAGAACGAGCTTGCGTTCGTTACAGGCGTTATGACTGAAAAGGATACTACTGACGCAATCGCGAAGGTTTCCGACAGCGCAGACCTTCTCGGAAGGATCCGTGTTCTGGATTATTGATGTTTCAGCTAATAACGCATTAATACAAATTTTGGAGGCAACATATATGGAATCAGGAACTCCTAAGTATAAGCGAGTACTGCTGAAGCTCAGCGGCGAAGCGCTTTCCGGAGATAAGGGCAGCGGGCTTGATATCCCGACAATTGAAAACATCTGCAAGAGCATAAAAAAGTGCGCTGACGCCGGCGCTCAGATCGGCATAGTTGTCGGCGGCGGAAATTTTTGGCGCGGAAGAAGCTCTGAGGGTATGGACAGAGCGCGCGCAGACCATATCGGCATGCTCGCCACTGCCATGAACGCCCTTGCTGTAGCCGATGTGCTTGAAAAGCTCGGCTGCGAGGTCAGAGTTCAGACTGCCATTACTATGCAGCAGGTAGCTGAGCCGTTTATTCTCGGCAAGGCTATCCGCCACCTTGAAAAGGGCAGGGTAGTTATATTCGGCTGTGGAACCGGCAATCCGTTCTTCTCGACGGACAGCGCGGCTTCGCTTCGTGCAGCGGAACTCAACGCCGATATCCTGCTGAAGGCGACTATGGTCGACGGTATCTACGACAAGGATCCCAAGAAGTTCCCCGATGCAGTCAAGTATGACGTGATCACACATCATGATATCCTTGTAAAGAAGCTCCAGGTAATGGACAGCGCAGCGGCTGCGATCTGCACCGAAAATAACATTCCGATAATCGTATTTGATCTTAACCGTCCCGACAACATCTACGACGCAGTGATGGGAGAAACAGTCGGAACGCTCGTTACAAAACATAAGCCCCAGTAATATCACGAAAGAGGTGCCATAATGAAAGAGATACTCGACATTACAAAGGAAAAGATGGGCAAGTGCGTAAACGCGCTTGAAAGCGAGCTTGCAACAATCCGCGCAGGCAGAGCTAACCCCAGCGTACTTGACAGAATCACCGTAGATTATTACGGCTGCCCGACTCCTGTTAACCAGATGGCGTCTATTTCTGTATCCGAGGCTAGAATACTCGTTGTTCAGCCGTTCGACGCTTCTACTCTGAAGTCCATCGAGAAGGCTATCCAGGCGAGTGACCTGGGTATCAACCCCACCAACGACGGCAGAGTGCTTCGTATCGCATTTCCGCAGCTTACCGAGGATCGCAGAAAGGAACTTTGCAAGCAGGTAAGCAAGATCTGCGAGGAAAGCAAAGTAGCAGTCCGCAACGTACGCCGCGACGCTCTCGACAAGCTCAAGGCAAAGAAGAAGAATAGTGAGATCACCGAGGACGACCTCAAGGAAGCTGAGAAGAATGTTCAGAAGATCACCGACAAGTATATTGAGACCATCGACGCTGTCGGCGCTGACAAGGACAAGGAGATCATGTCTATCTGATGGCTGAGGTTAATGTTCCGCAGCATGTCGGCATAATAATGGACGGCAACGGCAGGTGGGCGAAAAAACGCGGCCTCCCGAGGAGCTTTGGGCACAAGCAGGGTGCCGCCGTTTTTAAAAAGACCATCAACTGGGCGCGGGAGCTTGGAATTAAATGCGTGACATTCTATGCATTTTCGACCGAGAACTGGAAGCGCCCGGCTGACGAGGTTGAAGGAATAATGAACCTTCTCCGGCAGTATATTAAGGATATCCGTGCTGCCGCGCGGGAAGATATACGATTTATTTTCCTGGGCGATATAACGCGGCTTCCGGAGGATATTACCGCAGAGCTTCTGGATATTCAGCATTCAACCGTGAATAACACTGGTTTTATCGTCGGCGTGGCATTGAACTACGGCGGCAGAGATGAAATTACAAGAGCCGCAAGGGAGCTTGCCCGCGAAGCGGCTTCCGGGGAAATTTCTCCGGACGGCATAACTGAGGATTCTATCGAGAAACTGCTTTATACTGCGGAAATGCCCCCGCTGGACATGATAATCCGACCCAGCGGCGAGCAGAGACTGTCAAATTTTCTGATCTGGCAGGCGGCTTATGCGGAGTTCGTTTTTATGGACGTGCTCTGGCCGGATTTCACAAAAAAACATCTGGAATACGCAATACAAATCTACAACGACAGGGACAGGCGCTTTGGCGGGGTGTAGTTTCAGAGGAAGGGTTTGCTTATGGGTGTGAGACTGATCTCCGCTGCTGTTGGAATAGTACTGGGAGTCGCAATTCTGATTCTCGATAATCTATTCGTTTATTGCGCGGCCATTTCGTTTTTGTCTGCTGTCGCGGTATGGGAGCTTACCCGCGCGATAAAGTGCGATAAGTTTACCGTGCTGAGGTGGACGTCAATTGTCTTTGGCGCTGTTTTTCCGATTATTATTTCCATAAGCCAAATCAAGTTCCTGGCTGTGCCTGCCGCAATGCTGTATGTAATTGTGATGGCGCTGATTATGCTGAAGTTCCACAAGGAAGTCCGCTTTGAACAGGTGCTCGCATGCGGCGCTGCGGGAGGGCTTCTTCCGGTTGCTCTGTGCAGTATAACCCTGCTGAGGTATTCTGCGCATGGCGAGGGGCTTGGTATCTTCATGGTGCTGTATGTCCTGTTCTGCGCGTGGTTCGGGGATTCAGGCGCGTATTTTGTCGGAACTTTCTTCGGAAAGCACAAGCTTTGTCCGCTCATAAGCCCTAAAAAGACCGTTGAGGGTCTGGTCGGCGGCGTTGTTACTGTAGGCGTTGTTACTGTAATTACTGTATTTATTTACAACACTTTCGTCCTGAATGATGTACAGCTCAATTATTTCGTCCTGGTGCCGCTTTCAATGGCTGCTTCGCTTGTCGGGGTGATAGGAGATCTTTCCGCGTCCGTTATCAAGCGCGAGTATGATGTCAAGGATTTCGGCAATATTATGCCGGGTCACGGCGGCGTACTGGACAGATTCGACAGCGTGATTTTTGTTGCGCCGTTCCTGTATATAGCATTTTCCTATCTGGGACGTTTCATTTTTGTTTAACTGAGCGGCCGCTCTTATGATTTCTGCCCATTCACCCGCGTGAATGGGTGGTTTTGTTCAAAGGGAATATTACTTGAATGCGGGGTATATTAATAAATGAAAAGCATTGTCATACTCGGTTCGACGGGGTCGATCGGCACTCAGACGCTTGACGTCTGCCGCATGCACGGGTTCGGAGTCAAGGCGCTGTCCGCTTCGACAAATACGGCGCGGCTTGAGAAACAGGCCAGGGAGTTTAAGCCGGAGTACGTCTGCGTTTACTCCGAAAGCGCGTATCCTGACATGAAGCAGCGGCTTGCTGATACGGAAATCAAGGTGCTCTGCGGAATGGAAGGTCTGTGCGAGCTGGCGCGGCTTGACTGCGATATTGTGGTGAATTCCGTTGTCGGCATGGTCGGACTTTTACCCACGCTGGAGGCGGCGAAAGCAGGCAACGACATCGCTCTTGCCAACAAGGAAACGCTGGTAGCCGGCGGAAAGCTCGTCACCGACTGCGTAAAGGAGCACGGCGTGAAGCTGCTGCCGATCGACAGCGAACATTCGGCGATATTCCAGTGCCTGATGGGAGCTGGTGAAAACCGTCCTGAGAAAATACTGCTCACCGCTTCCGGCGGGCCGTTCTATGGGAAAAACACGGAGGAACTCCGGGGCGTGACCGTTGAGCAGGCTCTGAAGCACCCTAACTGGAGCATGGGCGCGAAAATCACCATTGACAGCGCAACTCTCATGAATAAAGGTCTGGAGCTGATCGAAGCGGTACGGCTTTTCGACGTGCGCCCAGAGCAGGTGGAGATAGTCGTTCACAGGCAGAGCATAATTCACTCCGCAGTGGAGTTCGAGGACGGCGCTGTTATTGCTCAGTTGGGTACGGCTGATATGCGTATTCCTATTCAGTTAGCGCTGACCTACCCGAGGCGCCTTCCGTCTCCGGCTAAGAAGCTATCGCTCTTTGACGTGGGTCAGCTTACTTTTTCGAAGCCGGATCCGGAAACCTTCACCTGCCTTGGCGCGGCAAAACGTGCGATTTCAATGGAGGGAAACGCTCCCTGCGCGGTGAATTCCGCAAACGAAGCCGCTGTTGCGCTTTTCCTTGCAAGGAAGATCGGATTCCTTGATATCGGCGAGGCGGTCAACGGCGCCCTGGAGGCTGTAAAATTCATTTCCGAGCCTACGCTCCAGGAAATACTAGATACAAAGGCTGCCGCCGAGGAATATGTAGCGGCAAAATTCGGAACTCTCTGACAGGAGGTCATATGCAGATAGTCATTGCAATACTCGCGTTCTGCGTTATTATCATCATTCATGAGCTGGGGCATTTCACAGCGGCAAAACTCTGCGGGATTCAGGTAAACGAATTCGCGATCGGAATGGGTCCGGTGATCCTGAGGAAAAAGGGCAGGGAGACTAACTATGTAATACGTCTGCTGCCCATCGGAGGTTCGGTATCAATGGAAGGCGAGCAGGATTCAAGTGACAACCCGCGCGCGTTCAACCGGAAGCCGGTCTGGCAGAGAATGATAGTTATACTTGCAGGGCCGATAATGAACCTGATTCTCGGATTTTTTGTCGCAATGATTTATGTCTGCACAATTTCGAATATCGGAACGACCACAGTAAGCGTTGTCAACGATATACCCGGGATTACAAGTCAGCTAATGGTCGGCGATGAGATCGTCTCCGTGGAGAATACCACGGTCTGGACAACGTTCGACATTCAGTACAAAATGCAGAACAACGGCGGCCGCACCGACGAAAACGGAAACCTCCTGCTAGATTTCAAGGTGAAGCGCGGCGGAGAGCTCATCGCGCTGAAAGACGTTCAGTTCAAGGTCGAAACAGACGACAACGGAAACAGCGATGTTATCTACAGTTTCTACGTTCAGCCGCTCGAGAGGAACTTCCTGACGGTTATTGAGTACAGCGGACGTGAGACCGCCTCGATAAGCCGTATGATAATGTTCACACTGGCTGATCTGTTCAAGGGAAAATACGGTCTGAAAGACCTTTCAGGTCCGGTCGGAACCGTCACGGTTGTTTCGCAGAGCGTAAGTTATGGACTCCCGTCGTTCTGCTACCTTTTCGCATTTATTACTATCAACGTGGGAGTTTTCAACCTGCTTCCCATTCCCGCGCTGGACGGCTGCCGGTTCCTGTTCCTTATTATTGAAGCGATACGCCGCAAGCCGCTCAAGCCGGAAATTGAGGGCGTTGTACACCTGGTAGGCTTCGGTCTGCTTATGGTTCTTATGCTTGTGGTAACATTCGGAGATATTTCTAAGCTGATCAGCGGAGGTTTCAATTGAGCAATAAAAAGGTAAGAGTAGGCAATCTGCTGCTCGGAGATGGTAAAATCTACATCCAGTCGATGCTGAACATTCCCGCCGGGGACGTAGAAGGCACAGTAAGGCAGGCTAAGGAGCTTGAAGCGGCGGGCTGCGAGATAATCCGCGCAGCGATACCGACAATTGAGGACGTCCGGCTTATTCCCGCGCTGAAAAACGCGGTTGATATCCCGGTAGTCGCCGATATTCATTTTGACTACAGAATAGCGCTTGCCGCGGTGGAAGCCGGGGTCGACAAGGTGCGCATTAATCCCGGAAACATCGGAGGCGTCAACCGTGTAAAGGCAGTCGCGGACGCTTGCCGGCTCCACAATGTTCCTATCCGTATTGGAGTGAACTCCGGCTCGCTTGAGCGCAGGCTGATTGAAAAGTACGGAAGCCCCACCCCGGAAGCGCTGGTAGAGAGCGCCCTCGGGCATGTAAAGCTGCTGAACGACTTTGATTTCGACGATATCGTGATCAGTATAAAATCCTCGGACGTGAAGCTCATGATAGAGGCGTACAGGCTGCTTGCAAAGCAGGTTGACTATCCGCTGCACCTCGGAGTGACCGAAGCCGGAACGGAGCGCATGGGCGTCATTAAGTCGGCGGTAGGAATAGGCTCGCTGCTCTGCGACGGAATAGGCGATACGATACGCGTTTCCCTGACCGCAGACCCGGTCAAGGAAATCTACGCCGCAAAGGATATCCTGCGTGCATGCGATATCGGAACCGGCGTGCAGATCGTGGCGTGTCCGACCTGCGGAAGAACCAAGATCGCGCTGATTCCGCTTGCGGAACAGGTCGAGAAACTTTGTGCCGGTATAAACAAGCCGATAAAGGTCGCGGTAATGGGCTGCGTGGTCAACGGCCCCGGAGAAGCCCGGGAAGCGGATATCGGTATAGCCGGAGGAAACGGAGAGGGTATCCTTTTCAAGAAGGGACAGATACTCAGAAAAGTGCCCGAAGATAGGCTCCTTGAGGAACTGAAAAAAGAAATAGACCTGTTATAAACCTGAAAGGAAGGATCAGATGTCGGCAAAGTTAAGCGAGCTTTTCGATGGGCTCACGCTTCCGCAGACTTGTGCGGAGGGCAGGATACTTAAAATAATACACGATCAGCAGAACAAGGAGCTGCTCATTAACCTTGAAATGGACGAGCTGTGTCCCGCTGCTGAGATCCTGACTGCTGAAAAGCAGCTTTCATCAGCGACAGGCGGCGCGAAAATACAGATTTTCCCGAGCTTTCATGAATCGCTCTACACTCCGGATTACATTTACGAGATAATCGCGATACTCAAGGACAGAAACGGGTCTGTCAACGGCTACCTAGACGGAGCGGAAATAAGCGACGACGGCGAGACCTGCGAGATATCGCTGCACTCCGGCGGCAGGGATATCCTGATGAAAATGGGTATTGATACCTCTATACAGCGCATGATCGCCGGATTCTTCAAGAAGCGCCTCCAGGTGGTTTTTACAGGTAATTCTGAGATAAACATTGACGAGTACCTTGAAAAGGAGCAGAGCGCTCCGCTTCCTAAAATCACGATAACCCAGACTCCGCCTGCTCCCTCGGGGGAAAAGCGCTTCCAGGGAGGCAGCGGAAAGGGCGGCGGCAGACGCGGAGCGGCAGTGCTCAAAGAGCCCAAGGAAATAAAGCTGCCGTTTGAATCCGACAAGCTCGACAGCACCGCTTCCCTGTTTTATGGAAAGGGAATCAACGAGGCTCCGCTGCAGATGGCGGAGCACTTTGGCGAGGGCGACGAAGTAACGCTCTGGGGCGAGGTTTTCAAGACCGAGGACAAGACCTCCAGAGACGGCAACACATTTATTTTCACCGCATATTTCTCAGATAAGACCTCCTCCGAGATACTTAAAATAATCACCGCAATAGAGAATGCAGACGTTATCAAAAGCAACATCAAGCCGGGCAAGGCGATAATAGTCACCGGCAAGTTTGAGTTTGATACATTTGCAAAATGTCTGAATATCCGTCCCTACTCCATCGCTTCGGTAAAGACCAGGAAGCGCAAGGACAAGGCAGAGGACAAGCGCGTTGAGCTGCACCTCCATACAACCATGTCGGACATGGACGCAATAACTCCCGCCGGCGAGCTGGTCAAGCAGGCGTTTGCGTGGGGGCATAAGGCTATCGCAATTACGGATCACGGTAACGTTCAGGCGTTTCCGGAGGCAATGAACACCGTCGAGAAAATACGCAAGGACGGCGGCGAATTCAAGATAATCTACGGCATGGAAGCGTATTTTGTCAACGATTCGGATGCCCTGGTTTCCGGCTGCAACGAATGCCCGATAAACGGCGACGTGATCGTATTCGATATTGAGACCACCGGACTCAGCCGCGACCTCGACAGAATAACCGAAATCGGCGCGGTCAAGCTCAATAACATGGAGGTAGTCGACCGCTTCCAGACATTTGTAAACCCGGAGCGCCCGATCCCCGCCAACATCACGGAGCTTACAGGCATAACCGATGAGATGGTAGAGGACGCCCCATCGGAAAAGGAAGCGCTCGAAAAGTTCATCGCGTTTGCGGGCAAGGGAGTTCTTGTCGCGCATAATGCGGATTTCGATACGTCGTTTATCAAGATCGCATGCGCGCGCCAGGGTCTGACCTACGATATCCGCTACGCCGACACGCTAAAGCTTGCAAGAGCGGCGCTCCCGCATCTCAAGAACTTCAAGCTGGACACAGTTGCAAAGGAATTCAAGCTCGGTGATTTCAACCACCATCGCGCGATCGACGATGCGGAAATGTTGTCCAAAATATTCATTTCCCTCGTAAATGTTTCCTGCAAGGGACACCCGCTCGAGAAATTCGGCGACTTCAATTCCATACTTGGCAATGTTGACGTCAAGAAGCTCAACACTTATCACATGATAATCCTGGCGAAGAATCAGGTCGGTCTGAAAAATCTCTACAAGCTGGTTTCCTACTCCAACCTTAATTACTTCTACAGAAAACCCCGCGTGCCCCTGTCCGAGCTGCAGAAGCACCGCGAGGGTCTTATAGTCGGCAGCGCCTGCGAAGCCGGCGAGCTTTTCCGCGCTATACTCGACGGAAAGAGCCAGGAGGACATTGAAAAAATCGCCTCCATCTACGACTATCTCGAAATACAGCCGATAGCCAACAACGAATTCCTGGTACGCGAGGGAAGGGTCGCCGACGACGAGGGTCTGCGCCAGCTCAACATGCGTATAGTGAAGCTCGGTGAAAAGCTCGGCAAGCCAGTCGTAGCCACCTGCGACGTCCACTTTATGAACAAGGAGGACGGTATTTTCCGTAAGATCCTCCAGGCGGGTCAGGGCTTCAAGGACGCCGACAATCAGGCTCCGCTGTACCTTCGCACCACCGATGAAATGCTTGAGGAATTCAGCTACCTCGGCGAAGAAAAGGCGAAGGAAGTCGTAATCACCAACCCGAACGCCATTGCTGATATGGTCGACGATATCCGCCCCATACCCAAGGGAACCTACACGCCTTCCATCGAGGGCGCGGAGCAGGAGCTTCAGGATCTCTGCTGGACAAGGGCGATGAATTGGTACGGCTACGAGGGAAAGATACCTGAAATAGTTACAAAGCGCCTTCAGAAGGAGCTTGACGCGATCATCAAATACGGATTCTCCGTGCTTTACATGATCGCCCAGAAGCTGGTTAAATACTCCGAGGACAACGGATACCTGGTAGGTTCCAGAGGTTCGGTAGGTTCTTCGTTCGTTGCGATAATGTCGGGTATTTCCGAGGTTAACCCCCTAGCGCCGCATTACCGCTGCCCGAAGTGCCGCTACAACGAGTTCGTAACCGATGGCTCGGTAGGCTCGGGATTCGACCTCCCCCAGAAAAACTGTCCGCACTGCGGCATAGATATGATCCGCGACGGCCACGATATACCGTTTGAAACGTTCCTTGGCTTCAAGGGAGACAAGGCGCCGGATATCGACCTGAACTTCTCCGGCGAGGTCCAGGGTAAGGTACACCGCTACACCGAAGAACTGTTCGGCAAGGATCACGTGTTCAAGGCGGGTACTATTTCCGCAGTTCAGGATAAGACAGCATATGGCTTCGTAAAGAAGTACTGCGAGGAGCGCGGCATTGAATTCAACAACGCCGAGATGGAGCGCCTTTCTATAGGCTGCACCGGAGTAAAGCGCACCACGTCGCAGCACCCTGGCGGAATGGTCGTTGTACCGAATGATTACGAGGTCTACGACTTCACGCCGGTACAGCACCCCGCCGACAAGACAGACAGCGACATGATAACCACCCACTTCGACTTCCATGCGCTGCACGATACGATTCTGAAGCTCGACGAGCTGGGACACGATGTTCCGACGCTGTACAAGCACCTCGAGGATATGACCGGAATGAAGATCGCGGACGTATCCACCACCGACCGCGCAATTTACGACCTGTTCGTATCCACCGAGCCGCTCGGAGTTACTCCGGAGGACATATTTGCGCCCTGCGGAACCTACGGCATACCGGAGTTCGGCACTCCGTTCGCAATGCAGATGCTTCAGGACGCGCGGCCGAAGAACTTCTCCGACCTGCTTCAGATTTCGGGTCTGTCGCATGGTACGGACGTATGGCTCGGCAACGCGCAGGATCTCATCAAAAACGGAACCTGTACGATTTCCGAGGTTATCGGAACGCGTGACAACATCATGGTATACCTGCTCCACAAGGGCGTAGAGCCGAGCCTTGCGTTCAAGATCATGGAGATAACCCGAAAGGGTAACGCTACCAAGCTGTTCGACGACACGATATATCAGGCTTTCAAGGACAACAACGTGCCCGACTGGTACGTCGAGAGCTGTAAGAAGATAAAGTACATGTTCCCGAAGGCGCATGCCGCCGCGTACGTTACCTCCGCGGTAAAGCTCTGCTGGTTCAAGATAAACAGACCCTGCGAGTTCTACGCCGCGACCCTGACAAAGCACACTGAAAATATCGAGCTTGACGTAGTGCTCCGCGGCAAGGAAGCTGTAAAGAACCGTATCCGCGAGCTGCAGGCGATGCCGAATATCGGCGTAAAGGAAAAGGGCACGCTTGACGCGCTGCTCCTTATCAATGAGATGATGTGCCGCGGTATCGGCGTTCTGCCGGTGGACGCAAAGCTTTCCGGAGCGGCTACCTATCACATTGAGGACGGCAAGCTGCGTATGCCGTACCTGTCTATTGCGGGCTGCGGCTCTAATGCGGCATTCAAGCTCAAGGAGGTCGTCGACGCCGGAAATTACATGTGTATCGACGATATCCAGCAGCAGAGCGGACTTAACAGCACTGTTATCGACAAGATGAGAGAAATGGGCGTGTTCGGCGATATCCCGAATTCCGCGCAGATGTCCTTGTTTGATATGTGATATTACAGCGGAGTTGTTGACTCGATTTATGCAAAATGACAAAAAAACTGCATGTTCTTGACAACTCCGCTTTAATGCGTTATAATGTTAGAGTAATATGATAGCGTGATAGCACATTACTATACTAAAGCGGAGGAAATTCAAAGTGAAAAGATACGACCTTCTCACCCCGGAGGGAACCCGGGATCAGCTTTTTGACGAGTGCATAGCTAAACGCACGATCCAGGAAAAGCTCAGGAAAATATTTACTGCATACGGATATTCCGAGGTAATAACCCCGGGTCTGGAGTTCTATGAGGTATTCAACGGAAAGGTGCATTATTTCCCGTCCGAGACTATGTACAAGCTGGTCGACGGAAAGAACCGCCTGATGGTTCTCCGCCCGGATAACACCATGCCTATAGCGAGACTTGCAGCTACCAGACTTCGGGCTGAAAAGCTTCCGCTGAAGCTCTACTGCAACCAGAGCATTTTCATGGTTAATCCCAAGAACAGCGGCAGAGACGACGAATTCACCCAGGTGGATATAGAGATACTCGGCGGCGAGAGCAAAGCGGCGGATTACGAGGCGCTTTCACTTGCGGCGCAGTCGCTGTTTGCAGTCGACGAGGATTTCCGGCTTGAGATAGGCGAGAGCGGAATTTTCCGCACCGTAGTCGACGACCTGAACCTCCCAGAGGAGAAGGCGGAGCTGATACATACCCTTATTGAAAATAAGAATTATCCTGCGCTCAACGAGGCTCTCGAGGGTATCTCATGCAGTGCCGCAGAGGCAGTGAAGGCGCTCCCGTCGCTGTTCGGAGAGAGCGAGGTATTCGAAGCCGCTGAAAAGTACATGTACAGCAAGGAGCTTCGCACAAAGCTGAATACCCTCCGCGAGACCTACGACGCACTCTGCTCGATGGGATATTCCGGCAAGATAAAGGTAGACCTCGGACTTGCGCACAAGAAGGATTATTATACCGGTATCCTGTTCCGGGGTTATGTCGAGGGCTACGGACTTCCGGTGCTTTCCGGCGGACGTTACGACACGCTGCTCGGGGATTTCGGCAGGAACTCCACGGCGGTCGGATTTGCGGTGAACGTTGAAGCGGCTGCAAAGGTGCTCCTCAAGAGCGTTCACGAGCCGCTCACCAAGCCGGTGGACGTGCTGGTGTTCAGCATGAGCGGCTGTGAAACTCTGGGTCTTGCCCACTGCGCAGAGCTAATCGGCGAGGGTCTGACGGTGTTCAATTCACTGAGCGCCACTGAGGAAGAAGCCGGTGAGTACGCAAAACAGCACGGCATACGCCGCATGGACGTTGTCGGAGCAAATTCGGCAGTTACCATAAAGGAGGTCTGACCATGAAGAACAAGACCATCAGAATTGCTCTAACAAAGGGCAGACTTGAAAACAAAACCGTCGACCTGCTCGACAAGATAGGCTACGACCTGTCTCTTATACACATCTCCGAGCCCACGAGACACTGAGC
>ENA-UAYF01000931-UAYF01000931.1-human-gut-metagenome-genome-assembly--contig:-NODE-931-length-13652-cov-5.009782_pt1 | contig 13652 bp, 10 predicted proteins | sample MGYA00244017_ERZ654600 | MGnify/ENA primary metagenome ERZ654600 (study PRJEB26926, sample SAMN06164490) | human gut metagenome | biome: ENVO:00009003; feature: ENVO:2100002; material: ENVO:00002003... | reverse complement strand
GCACAGAAGCCGGTACGGAAACGGCCGTGGCCACCACCAAGGCCTACACGGCGCAGCTGCTCTATGTAACGCTGATGGCGCTGAAGCTGACCAAAATCAAAGACGCGCGCTACTGTGAACTGGTGCGCACTTTGGCACAGATCCCCGAAGCGGCCGAACATGTGCTGGCCCAGGTGCAAAACATTCAGAAAATCGCCAAAAAGCTGGCCGGCGCCAACGACATGTACTTTATTGGACGCAACCTGGACTACGCCGCCGCGACCGAAGCGGCGCTGAAGCTCAAAGAGATCAGCTACATCCACTGCGAAGCTTTTCCGGCCGGCGAGCTGAAGCACGGCACGATTTCGCTGGTGGAGCCGGGCACGCCGATTTTTGCCGTAAACTGCCGCGACGATGTGTTTGCCAAAACACTTTCCAACGCGGAGGAAACACGTTCGCGCGGCGCCGAGATCTTTGAACTGCGCTGTAGCAAAAACGCCGCCGGCGCCCCAGAAAACACCATTTTCATTGACAATGTGGCCACGCCGTTTTTACCCTGCGTGCAGGCTGTGGCGCTGCAGCTTTGCGCCTACTACTGTGCGCTGGAAAAGGGGTGCGACATCGACAAGCCGCGCAACCTGGCCAAATCCGTGACCGTAGAATAATGCGCGGACGTACCGGCAATAGCAAAAATATAACCAAAAAGGCCGCGCCGAAAGCATCGGCGCGGCCTGCTTTTCTGTGTAAAGCAAAATATAAAAATCAGTCTTCCCACTGAAACCGGGTCAGCTGCCCTTTTTGCGCAAGCGCCGGGTAGCCCCACTGGCGCAGGACCTCATAAGTGCCGACGGCCACCGCATTGGAAAGGTTCAGGCTGCGGATCATGCCGCGCATCGGCAAGCGCACACAATAGTCAGGATTGGCCTTTAAAAGCGTTTCGGGCAGACCCCTCGTCTCCTTGCCGAACACCAAATAGCAGTGGTTCGGGAAAATCACATCGCTGTGGGCGCGCGGCGCCTTGGTGGAAAAATAGTAAAACGTGCCGCCTTGGTTTTTGGCAAAAAAATCGGCCGTGTCTTTATAGAAAGTAATGTCGAGCTTGTCCCAGTAATCGAGCCCGGCACGCTTGAGCTTTTTGTCGTCGATCTTAAAGCCCATCGGTTCCACCAGATGGAGCCTGGCGCCGGTCGCCGCGCACGTTCGGGCAATGTTGCCGGTGTTCTGCGGGATCTCCGGTTCGATCAGGACGATATTCAGGCTGTACTCATCCGCCATAGCGTTCACCCTTTATATAGACCTGCTCGATTTCCAAGCGGTCGTTCAAAATGACCAGATCCGCGTCTTTGCCGACGGCAATGGAACCGGTAAACGCATCACACCCCACCGAACGCGCCGGATTGATGGTGCAGGCGCGCAGAGCCGTTTCAAAATCAATGCCGAAGGACAGCAGATTTTTAAACTCCTGGAACACGTTGGTGATGGATGCGGCAATGGTGCCGTCGCCCAAACGCGCCACATCCTGCTTTTCGTCCACAAAAACATCCTGCCCGCCAAGGTCGTACTTGCCGGGGGCAAGGCCGGCGGCTTTCATGGAATCGGACACCACGACGGCGCGGTCACGGCCAAGCGTTTTGAACACGGTGCGCACCACGGCCGGTGCAAGATGGTACCCGTCGCAGATCAGTTCGCAAAACACACTGTCGTTTTCGAGCGCGGCGCCGACAACGCCGGGCGCGCGGTGCTGCAGGGGCGTCATGGCGTTGAACAGGTGCGTAGCACGGTCTGCCCCCTGCCGATACGCCGCGGCCGCCTCTTCATACGCTGCGGCCGTATGGCCGACCGAAACGTGTGCCCAAGTGCAGACATGCGTGATAAAATCACGCGAATCAAACGCTTCCGGCGCCATGGTGATGATTTTGACACGACCGCCGGCCGCGTCGTTCAGCCGGTCAAATTCCGCCGAAGTGCCGGGGCGGACATAGGCCGGGTTTTGCGCGCCTTTTTTGGAAAGGGCGATAAACGGCCCCTCCAGGTGAAAGCCCAGTATGCGCGCACCGGGCAATGTGTCTGCCAAACGGTCGCCAAGCGACAAGATAGAGGTCAGCGCCTCCTCCCCGAGCGTCATGGTGGTGGGGCAAAAAGCGGTCACGCCGTTTTTGGCCAGATAAGCCGCGATTTTTTGCAGGCTTTCGGCGCTGCAGTCACAAAAATCACCGCCGGCCGCACCGTGGATGTGCGTGTCGATAAAACCGGGCACCGCCGTACAGGCCTGCATGTCGAGCCCCGGCGCATCCGTTTTGCCGAGGGCGGCAAATTTGCCGTTTTCGATGACAATGTCGCCCGTTTGCTTTTGGAAGTTTTCATCATAGTAAGTCAGATTCTTTAAAATCATCAGGCATTCTCCTTTACGATCTCAAAGGCAAGCTCCTGCAGCTGCTCGAAATGCTCCAGCTGCGAGATCTGCCTGCGGTAGGCAGCGCCGCCGCGCAGCCCTTTTGTATAATACGCTGCATGGTGACGCGCTTCGCGCATGGCAACGTATTCGCCTTTATAATCTATCGCTTTTTGGATCTGCTCGAGCATGGTCACCATTTTCTGCGAAACCGAAACGTCACCGAGCACGCGGCACTCGTTCAAATACGCATTAATGCGTGCAAACACGAACGGGTTCCCCAACGCACCGCGGCCGATCATCACCGCGTCGCACCCGGTCTGCTCCAGCATTTGGGCGGCGGACTGCTCGTCGCGCACATCGCCGTTGCCAATGACCGGGATGGACAGCGCCTGCTTTACCGTGCGGATAATTGCCCAGTCGGCGCGGCCGCTGTACATCTCTTTGCGCGTGCGCCCGTGCAGTGTTACAGCTGCGGCGCCGTTTTCCTGCGCGGCAAGCGCCACATCGAGCGCTGTAAGGCAGGTGTCGTCCCAGCCTTTGCGGATCTTGACCGTGACCGGCACCGGCACGGCACGGCTGACGGCCGAAACGATCTGCCCGGCCAGAACCGGGTCTTTCATCAGGGCGCTGCCGGAGCCGTTTTGCGCGATCTTCGGCGCCGGGCAGCCCATATTAATATCGATAATATCCGGAGAAAACGCCATGCACGCGGCGGCCGCCTCCGCCATGACCTGCGGCTCATTGCCGAAAAGCTGGATGGCACGCGGGTGCTCAGCCGGCGACATCTCCATCAGCTGCATGCTTTTTTTATCGTGCATGGTCAGCGCTTTGGCGCTGACCATTTCACTGACCGTATAGGCCGCGCCCCACTGCACGCAGATTTCCCGAAACGCACGGTCGGCCACACCGGCCATCGGCGCCAGAAAAGCGCGGTTTTGAAACTCTACATTTTTGATCCTCATTGTTTTCAAACCTCACGTTACTATAGCATATCCGTACCCGAAAATCAACGAATGGCACAAAAAATTGCCGGGACTTTGCCCGGCAGGGTCTAAAACATTCAGTTTAAAAAACGCTTCTCAAATGACCGCAACACCCGCAAAAATACCTTGGACACCAGGCCCACGCAGACGGCTGCGGCGATCGTGCCCTCGCGCACGCCGGCAAGACGGTGAAGAAAAGTGAGAGACAGCACGCAGGCGAGCGCTACAAGCGTAACGTCGAACGCGACCTTCATGTAAGAAAACCGCAGTTTAGGCGCGGCTTCGCAGATTGCAAGCACCAGCCCCTCGCCGGCCAGAACGACCACACCGGCCGTGACCTCAAAGCTGACGCCGAGCGCCACGAGCAAAATACCCGCAATGCACAAAAGCCACTGCTGCCAGTAGGAAGAATAGCTGACACCCTGCAGCGCCCAGACGGCGAAATCGGTCAAATAACCAAAGACGACAGCGACCGGCAGCTGCATCAGTTGCACGATCCGGTAACGGCGGCGCAAAATCAAAATCTGCAAAACGATGAACACGCAGTGCATGATGATCGTGGCCTTGCCGACTGTCAGCGATGTGAATTCGGACACGGCCGACGGCACACTGGAAATCGGCGAAGTGCCGAGATCGGCCCGGATCGAAAACGCTACGCCAAACGCCATAACGGCGAGCCCCGCGCACAAAAACACATAGCGTTTTATATATGCCTGCCATGTCCGTTTTTGTGCCTGTTCTTTCATTTTGACCGCCTTCCTAAAAACAGAAATTTGTTGTAAACAGACCAATTATAGTCCTGCGGCCAAAAACTGTCAAGTTTTTGAAACAGCAGTTGGCGCAGGACCAAAAATATGGTACAATAGGACATACTTTAAAAGAAACCAACTCGTAAAGCGGAGGATCGCTATGAAATTACTTGTGATCGACGGCAACAGCATCATCAACCGTGCATTTTACGGCATTCGCCTGCTCACAAACAAGGCGGGCGTGCCGACAAACGCCGTGCTTGGCTTTTTGCGCATTTACAAAAAGCTGTGCGACCTGTGCACGCCGGACGCAGCGGCCGCTGCGTTTGACCTGAGCGAGCCCACTTTTCGCCACAAGCAGTACGACGCTTACAAAGCCGGCCGCCGCAAAATGCCGGACGAGCTGGCCGAACAGCTGCCGATTTTAAAAGAACTGCTGCAGGACCTTGGCATACGCGTGCTGGAGACGCCGGGTTTTGAAGCCGACGACATTTTGGGCACGCTGTCGGCGGCCTGCGAGAAAAGCGGCAACGACTGCTTTTTGGCGACCGGCGACCGCGATGCGCTGCAGCTGGTGAATGACCACACGACCGTGCTGCTGGCCTCCAACAAAGAGACAAAGGTGTACACGCCGCAGACGCTGTTTGACGAGTACGGCGTAACGCCGAAAGAGATGATCGAGATCAAGGCGCTGCAGGGCGACGCCTCAGACAACATTCCCGGCGTGGCCGGCATAGGCCAGAAAACGGCGCTGTCGCTGATCCAGAATTATCATTCGATCGACTACATTTTCAGCCACCTGGACACGCTGGATGTAAAACCGGGCGTGCGCACGAAGCTGCAGGGCGGCGAGGAATCGGCGCGCATGTCGAAACACATCGGCACCATTGTGACGGACGCCCCGGTCGATACAAATATTGAGACCTACCGGCTGGGCGGCGGCGACAAAAAAGCGGCCGCCGCCAAATTCCGCGAACTGGAACTGTATTCGCTGATCGACACGTTTGATTTGGGCGGCGAAGCGCCCCCGGCCGAGGAAACGCCCGAAACGCCGGTAAAAACCATGCAGTTTACAGAATGCACCGACACAAACGGACTTTTAAGCAGACTGCAAAACGCCGGCAAAGCCTGGTTTTTGCCGATAAAGGCGAACGGCAGCGTTTGCGGATTTTACTTTGTGACGGACGAAAGCGTGACCCGCCTGCAAAGCGGCGCAGCCGGTTTTGACGCATTTTGCCGCGCCTTTTCGGAAAGCGGAATCGAAAAATACACATATGATTTAAAGGCGACGCAGCACCTGGCCATTGCCCTGGGCTGCGAAGTGCAAAACGTGCGCGCCGATCTGATGCTGAGCGCCTATGTACTGCGCCCGACCGACGGCGGCAGCACGCTGCCGCGCCTGGCCGGCGAATACGGCGTGCCGGCGCCGAAATGCGAAAACGCGCCCGAGGACGCCGGTGATGCGCTGGAGGACGCACTGCTTTTAAAGCCGCTGATCGAAAAAACACAGGCGGCGCTGGACGACAAGGAGCAGGCGCTGCTGCAGGACGTGGAGCTGCCGCTGGTGCGCGTGCTGGCCGAGATGGAGAGCGAGGGATTTGCCGCCGACCGTGCGGGCATTGAAGCGTTTTCACAGATGCTCAGCACCCGAATTGACGAGCTGACCGAAGAAATTTACGCCTACATCGGCGAAACGTTCAACATCAACTCGCCCAAGCAGCTGGGCGTGGCGCTGTTTGAAAAACTGGGACTGCCCTGCCCCAAGAAGACAAAAAGCGGCTACTCCACAAACGCCGAAGTGCTGGAAAAGCTGCAGGATACGCACCCGGTCATTTCGCTCATTTTAGAGTACCGTAAACTGACAAAGCTGAAGTCCACCTACTGCGACGGGCTTTTAAAGGTCATTGACAACACGGGGCGCATCCACACAAGCTTTAACCAGGCGGAAACGCGCACCGGGCGTATTTCTTCGCTGGAGCCGAACCTGCAGAATATACCGATCCGCACCGAGCTGGGGCGCGAAATGCGCAAATTCTTTACCGCAAAAGACGGTTGTGTTCTGGTGGACGCCGACTACTCACAGATCGAACTGCGCGTGCTGGCGGCACTGGCCGACGACAAAGCAATGATCGACGCGTTCAACAGCGGCGCCGACATCCACACGACCACGGCGAGCCAGGTGTTCGGCCTGCCTGAGAACATGGTCACGCCGCAGATGCGCAGCCGTGCAAAGGCTGTGAACTTCGGCATCGTCTACGGCATCGGCGCCTTTTCGCTGGCCGGCGACATCCACGTCAGCGTGAAAGAGGCCAAGCAGTACATCGACGGCTACCTGAACCATTACAAAGGCGTAGACGCCTACATGAAAAAATCGATCGAAACGGCCAAGGAAAAAGGCTACAGTGAAACGCTGTTCGGCCGCAAGCGCTACCTGCCCGAACTGAATTCCAAAAACCACATGATGCGCGCTTTTGGCGAACGCGTAGCGCGCAATATGCCGATCCAGGGCACCGCGGCCGACATCATCAAAATCGCCATGATCCGCGTGCGCGACCGTATGAAAGCCGAGGGCTACAAAGCGCGCCTGATTTTGCAGGTGCACGACGAACTGATCGTGGAAGCGCCCGAGGCCGAGGCAGAAGCCGTGCGCACCCTGGTGCAGGAAGAAATGGAAAGCGCCTGTGCCTTAAGCGTAAAGCTGGTGGCCGACGCCAAGATCGGAAAGACGTGGTACGATGCGCACTGAGTTTACCATTCTGCCGGCTGTGCCGGAGGATGTGAAAACGCTGGCCGGTCTGGAAGAAGCCTGCTTTTCCGAGCCGTGGAGCGAAAGCGCCCTGCTGGACGCCATGCACGATGCGCGCTACATTTGCCTGAAAGCGTGCGCCGGGGGTGAAATTGCCGGGTATGCGCTGTTTCAGAACATCTGCGGTGAGGGCTATGTGTGCAGCATTGCCGTGTTCGCCGCCATGCGCCGGCGTGGCGCGGCCAGCGCGCTGCTCGGCGCTATGAAGAGCTACGCCGACAAGAATTTGCACTTTTTAACGCTGGAGGTGCGCCCGTCCAACGCGGCGGCCACGGCGCTTTATGAAAAAGAGGGGTTTTGCCCGGCGGGCTGGCGCAAAAACTTTTACAGAAAACCGACGGAGGACGCCCTGCTGATGACCTACACCCCGAAACAGGGCGAAAAAACGCCATGAAAAAAGAAAACGAAAAAGAAAAAAACGAGCAGCTTGCCGCGGCTTTTCAGGCGCACCTGCAAAAGCTTGCGCTGCCGTACCGAACAGAGCGCACAGAAACAGACGGTGAATTTACCAAGATCCACCTGGATTTTGACGGCTTTGCCTGCACCCTGACCGGCACAGCCGGCTATGCGCTTGGGCTGAGTTTTTTGGAATACGAAACAAGCGCCTCTACCATGACCGTGCGCCTGCGCTTTCGCGACGACGGCATGTACTACGACCTGTACGACATGGAGAACCTGGCGGACGACGCACAGTTTGAGACGCTTTGCTTTCACAACGTGCGCACGCCGCAGGCAGCCGACACCGCGGCCAAAAAGCTGATCGACGGGCTGAACCGGCACAGCGCGCTGCTGCAGAGAATTGCCGCAGACGACGCGCTGTACGCGCAGCTTTATGAAAACAAGTTAAAAGATATGGCCACGGCCATGACCGAAAAGAACAGCGACCTGCAAAAGCTGAAAACCGCACCCGACAAAGCCGCGGCCGAGGCCTGCCTGTATACGCTCGACACGTTTTTGGGGCTCGGCGCACTGGACCAGAGCCGCACCTACAAGCAGTGGCTGGCAAAGGGTGAAACGAAGAAAGCCGTGGAAAAGCTGGAAAGCATGCGCCAAAAGCAGAACCTGACCGTGTTTGAGACCAGATTTTTGGAGGCGCTGAAAGCCGGCGCGTTTACCCTGAACGAGGAAACGCGCAGCAAGGCCGCGCACGAGATCGACGCCAAAAAATACCAGGGCATCTACACGGTGGCCGCGCTTGTACTGTCTTTCGCGCTGTGGTTCGGGCTTTCGCGCCTTTGCAGCTTTTTGGGCGCCAAAATCGCATTTGACGGCGCCGATCTGCTGACCAGCGGCACACTTTCCCTTTTCATCTGCCTGCTGGCCTGCATCTTTACATACCCCGTTCTTTTCAAGCTGCTGGTGCGCCTGACGAACAAAAAGCACGCCGCGCGCATCATTGAAGCCAGCGGCATTGCCGAAAAACCGTACAGCCTGTTTGTCCGTATTGCTCCGGTCGTTTTCATATGTGTGGCGGCAGCAAGCCTTTATGCCGGCAGCTGCGGGCTGGCGCTCGGGAATGACGCCGTGCTGCGGCGCGACACGGGCAAGCTGCAAACCGAAACGTGCAGCTACAGCGACTTTACGTTTTACACGGCAGAGGGCTACACCGAAAACGACGGCCGATTTACCGAAGGGCAATGGGTCTGCGCGGTAAGCGCCGACGGCAAAACCGTTTGGCAAAGCGACGTGCCGCTTGCAAAAGAGACCTACGACGCTTTGTGTGAAAAAATCACCGAAAACGGCGCCAAACTGCAGTTTGTGCACGACAACACGCAGATCGACGAGCTGAATGCCGCCGCACAAAACGGGCAGAATGAAGAATAAAGAAGGGAATCATTTGAAAATACTCGGTATAGAATCATCATGCGACGAAACGGCGGCCGCCGTTGTGGAAGACGGCCGGCGCGTGCTTTCAAACGCGATCGCATCGTCCATTGAGGAGCACAAGCTCTACGGCGGCGTTGTGCCGGAGATCGCCTCCAGGCGGCACGCCGAAGCCATTTCCGGCGTGGTGCGCGAGGCGCTGGACACCGCCGGCACGGCGCTGGAAGAAATAGACGCCGTAGCCGTGACCTACGCCCCCGGGCTGATCGGGTCGCTGCTGGTGGGCGTCAACTTTGCCAAGGCGCTGGCTGTAACGGCCGGCAAGCCGCTTGTGCCGGTGCACCACCTGCGCGGCCACATTGCCGCCAACTACATTTCCGGCGAGGTGGAACCTCCGTTTTTATGCCTGGTCGTTTCCGGCGGCCATTCGCACATTGCGCTTGTCAAAGACTACACCACACTGCAAGTCATCGGCAAAACGCGCGACGATGCAGCCGGCGAAGCGCTGGACAAGGCCGGGCGCACGATGGGGCTGCCCTACCCGGGCGGCGTGAGCATTGACAAGATATCGACGCAGGGCGACGAAAACGCCTTTACCTTTACGCGCCCGAAGCTGGACACGCCCTATGACTTTTCATTCAGCGGACTGAAGACTGCCGTGATCAACACGGTGCACAACGCCGCGCAAAAGAATGAGACACTGAACACGGCCGACCTGGCGGCGTCGTTCCAAAAGTGCGTGGCCTCTTACCTTTGCGACCACCTGGAGGCCGCGGCCCAAGACCTTGGGTGCCGCGTCATCTGCCTGGCCGGCGGCGTGTCGGCCAATTCCAAGCTGCGCGCCATGGCCGGCGAAATGTGCAAAAAAAACGGTTTTGCGCTGCATTTGCCGCAGATGAAATATTGCGGCGACAACGCAGCCATGATCGCCGCACAGGGTTATTTTGAATTTTTAAGCGGCAAAACGGCCGGCGCCGGGCTGAACGCTTATGCAACTATGCCAATGGATGCACCGCTTTTTTAACAATCTTTTTACATTGTTGCTATTGCAAAAAATGGCAATTTTGCTATAATGTTAGGGAATAAAAAGCGGGTGGCTTTTTATTTACATAATTTATGCCAAAAGTACAAACAGTAGGTATTGATTTGTATTTTTTGAATGCTTGCAAAGGAGACATCAAGTTATGGAAAAACTGACCGAAAACAAATCGGTGCTCAGCTGGCTCGACGAAAAGATCGAACTGCTCAAGCCCTCCAAGATCGTTTGGATCGACGGCTCTAAAGAACAGATCGACGCACTGAAGGCCGAGGCCTGCGAGACCGGCGAAATGATCAAGCTCAACGAGGATCTGCTGCCCGACTGCTATCTGCACAGAACGGCTGAAAACGACGTGGCTCGTGTAGAGGACCGCACGCTCATCTGCTCCAGAGAAGAAAAGGACGCCGGCCCCACCAACCACTGGATGGATCCGCAGAAAGCCTATAAAATGCTTTACGACATCGCTGCCGGTTCTTACGAGGGCAGAACGATGTACATCATCCCCTATTCCATGGGCCCGGTCGGCTCGCCGTTCTCCAAGATCGGTATTGAGATCACCGACTCCATTTACGTTGTGCTGAACATGAACATCATGACCCGTGTCGGCAAAAACGTGCTGGACACGCTGGGCGATTCTGACGACTGGGTACGCGGCATGCACGCCAAGTGCAACGTAGACCCGGAAAACAGATGGATCTGCCAGTTCCCGGAAGACAACACCATCATCTCTGTAAACTCCGCTTACGGCGGCAACGTGCTGCTGGGCAAAAAGTGCTTTGCACTGCGCATTGCCTCCTACCTTGGCAAAAACGAGGGCTGGCAGGCTGAACACATGCTGATCCTTGGCCTGCAGAACCCGCAGGGCGAAGTCAAATACATCTGCGCGGCGTTCCCGTCGGCCTGCGGCAAGACCAACCTGGCCATGCTGATCCCGCCGGAAGTTTACACCAAGCAGGGCTACAAAGTATGGTGCGTCGGCGACGACATTGCCTGGATCCGCAAGGGTGAAGACGGCCGTCTGTACGCCATCAACCCCGAAAACGGCTTCTTCGGCGTAGCGCCCGGCACCAACGAAAAGTCCAACCCGAACGCGCTGGAGTCCACCAAGAAGGGCACCATTTTCACGAACGTTTGCCACAACCTGGACAACAACACCGTTTGGTGGGAAGGTCTCGACAAGAACCCGCCGACCAACGCCATCGACTGGAAAGGCAACCCCTGGAACGGCGCTGTGGACACCACAAAGGGCGCGCACCCCAATTCAAGATTTACTGCACCGGCAAAGAACTGCCCCTGCATTTCGCCCGAGTTTGAAAATCCGCAGGGCGTGCCGATCTCGGCATTCGTATTCGGCGGCCGCCGTGCAAAGCTGACCCCGCTGGTTTACCAGTCCAAAGACTGGAACAACGGTGTGTTCGTCGGCTCCATCATGGCATCTGAGACCACTGCCGCTGCCGCCGGCGCCGTTGGCGTTGTGCGCCGCGACCCGATGGCCATGCTGCCGTTCTGCGGCTACAACATGGGCGACTACTGGCAGCACTGGATCGACATCGGCAAAACGCTTGACCCCGACAAGGCTCCGAAGATCTTCAACGTCAACTGGTTCCGTGTCGACGAAGACGGCCACTTCATTTGGCCGGGCTTCGGTGACAACCTCCGTGTTCTCGAGTGGATCCTCAAGCGCTGCGATAACGAAGTTGACGCTGTTGAGACAGCAATCGGCTACGTTCCGAAGCCGGAAGACATCAACCTCGAAGGCCTCAAGGACTTCGATGAGGAGAAGCTCGCTTCCATCCTCAAGGTTGATAACGCTAAGTGGGCTAAGGAAGCTGCCGGCGTAGAGGAATTCTACAAGAAGTTCGGCGACAAGCTCCCGCAGGAGCTCAGAGACGAGCTCAACGGCCTCGAAGAGCGCACCAAGGCTTAATCAAAACTTAAATCGTAAGATTTAACGCATAGAAAGCGCCGCTTTCGGTTCATCCCGGAAGCGGCGCTTTTGCATATTGTTTTTATGCACGGATAATTTTAAGCTGTACGGAAATCCCACATTCAAAACAAAAGCACGCAGACAAATTCAATCTGCGTGCTTTTTCATCACCATAGCTGAACGACAAGTCATTCAGCCTTATCTTACCTTCCAGCGGTCGTTATACGTGCCGGAAAGGTCTGCAATCTTGCCGCTGTCTTCCTTCTCTTCCTTCACGTGCGAGGTCGCTCTGCGCTCGTTTAAATATTTCAGGAACAGCTCGCCGTCCACCGGCACAGCCTGCGGCTTGCCCGTCCAGTCGGAAAGGTGAATGGCGTTCGAGATATTCAGGCCGTTAATGCCCTCATAGCCCGGCGCCAGCAGCTCTTCGCCGTACAGAATAGCGTTTGTGAAGTTCTGCAGAATGCCGTTATGCCCAAGCTCAATGTTGTCCGTTTCCACTTCGGTCACGGTCATTTCGGGCTGCGCAAAGCCCTCTTTGCACGTCACGCAGAATTCGCGCTCCGGCACGGCGAGCTTCCACCAGGTCAGCTTGCCTTCTTCCCAAACAAGCTTGCCTTTGTCGCCTGTAATCTCCAAACGGTTCGTGCCCGGGCACTCACCCGTCGTGGTGATGAACGCGCCCGTCGCACCGTTCGGGTACTCGGCGTAAGCCGTCACTTCGTCCTCAACCTCAATGTTGTGCCAATGGCCGTACTTGCAGTGGCCCATCACGCGGTTCGGCATGCCGAAGATCCACTGCCACAAGTCAAGCTGATGCGGGCACTGGTTCAGCAGCACGCCGCCGCCTTCGCCTGCCCACGTCGCACGCCACGTGCCGCTGTCGTAGTATGCCTGCGTGCGGTACCAGTTCGTAATGATCCAAATGCAGCGTTTCAGTTCACCCAGCTCGCCGCTCTGCACGATCTCGCGCATTTTCTGGAACTTCGGGTTCGTGCGCTGATTGTACATGATGCCGAACACCTTGCCGGATTTTTTCGCGGCCGCATTCATTTCCTCCACCTGCTTCGTGTAAACGCCGGCAGGCTTCTCCGTCAGCACGTTCTTGCCCTTTTCAAAAGCATAGATCGCAATGGGGGAATGGAAGTAATGCGGTGTCGCCACGATCACCGTGTCACACACGCCGCTGTCAATCATTTCCTTGTAGTCTTCATAGCACGGTACGCCGGGCAGATTTTCGTCCGCCCAAAGGCGCTTCGATTCCGCAATATCGCACACGGCGGCAAGCTCCATACCCTTGATATTGCCGGAGAAAATGCTCTTTGCGTGCGCCGAACCCATGTTGCCGATGCCGACAATGCCGACCTTTACTGTTTCGCTCATTAAATTGCCTTCTTTCTGTTATTCGATGGTTTTCAAAATATCGTGCAGCGCGTCGGAAGCCACATCAAACGCTTCGTCCGCATCTTTATATACGCGCTTATGCAGAACGTCCTCGCCCTGCAAATTCTGCAAGCCGCTGAAATCGTACAAATGCGGCTCCAATGTCAGCATGTACGGCTTACCCGTTTCCGCCAGCGCCTTTAAAATGCTCGGCACAGAGCCGTCGCCCTCACCCGCAGGCACCACGCTGCCGTCCTTGAACAGCGCGTCTTTGATGTGCATATAGTCGATGATCGGTGCGAGCGCCTTAAAGTTCACCGCCGGGTCATCGCCGCACTGAATGTAGTTTGCGGGGTCAAATACGCACCGCAGCGCCGGAATGGTTTCGTGCAGCTTCTCCACGCGCTTGAGCGTGTCGCCGTAAATGCCCTTCTCATTCTCGTGACAGCAGTGTACGCCATTTGCTTCGCCGTAGTCCACCATTTCCTGTATTCGCTCGATCACGGTATCGTGATAAATCTCCGGATTTTTGCCCTCCGGAATATAGAAGCTGAACATGCGAATGCG